>OFLY01000195.1_pt1 | contig 51316 bp, 48 predicted proteins | sample 1541161 | NCBI WGS metagenome assembly OFLY01 (sample SAMN04209247, study PRJEB22552) | human gut metagenome | biome: gut; material: feces | host: Homo sapiens | place: USA: Oklahoma | reverse complement strand
CGCGCTGTTGGTGCATACTTGCCCGGACTATGCGACGTCCGTTTTTGCGGCGGTTTCAGCCTGTGGGAGGAGTTTGAAGATCTCCGCGATGACTGAAGCCGTCCATCCGTTTCCGATTGCTCTCTTTCTCGCCGGTTCCGGGACGGCTGCTGTGTAGTTGGCGGGGAGCCCTTGGAGCTTTTCGAGCTCCTCGACGGTAAAGCGCCGGATGACATTGTCGTAAAATACGCAGATGTCGCAAGCGCAGGTGATGGTATGGCTTTTCTGATGTATCACGCGGCCGCGTCTGGTGGCACTCCCGGGGAAGGCGAGGGAGACGCCGTCTCCATCGACGGCTTCGATATATCCGCGGGCTGTGGCCTGTTTGACCACGATGCCGCCGGCGGTCTTTTGGACGAGTCCCATCGAGCCCTCAGATATTCCCGGGCCGAACAGGAGCCCGCCGGCCTCCGTGAAGCCGCTCACGTCGACGCTGCGGTCGATGATGGTGTTCAACGGCTGCCCCCCCCCGCTACTCAGCGAGCTGAGGTCTGCGATGTTACTCCAGTAGGCCCTCGGCCGATTTTGAGCGGAGTGTGCGCGGCTGTTGATGTGGACGGGCTGCACGCCGAGCTTCTCAGTGATGACGTCCTCCCACTCGCGTTTCATAATCACGTTTTCGAGGAGGAACTTCACGTCGGGGTTTTTCTCCCTGACTTCGTTCAGGACTCGCACATAGTCAAAAAACAGGCGGCTGCGCGGATCGTCGAAGTTTAGGCCGGCTCCAGCCCTTGAGAAGCCTTGGCAGGGGCTCCCGCCGATGACGAGGTCAATCTTCGGGAGGTCTGGCGCCGTCACGCTTTCCACGGGGCCGATGTGGATCATGTCGGGCCAGTTTGCCCTCGCCACAGCCTTCGCGTCCTTGTCAATCTCGCTGGCGATGTAAAGGTCGACGGGCACGCCGGCCATCTCCAGCGCGAGGCGGCCGGTCGCTATTCCGTCGAACAGGCTTAGGACTCTCATGTCGTCACCTCCTCGATGCCGTGCAGGAACTTGATGAAGCCGGCCGTCGCCGGTACTTCGTAGCGGGAGAGCTCTGCGTGCGTCATGTACTTGCGGCCGTAGATCTCGGCCATATCGCGCCAGACGGGCCACGGCACGCGGTAGAAGTCCGTCAGGCTCACGGAGACGAGCACGAAGGCGATGGCGCCGAGCTTGTGATGGGCCTCGAGGTCGTCCTGCTGCTCTTGAGTGAGCCGGCGCTGCTCGATGCGCTCGTCGTCGGTGTGCTTGGCCTCGAAGTAGATGCTCCGGCCGCCCTTCAGGGTGCCGCCATAGTCCGGCTGGGCCTGCTTGGTATAGCAGGCGAGGAACTGGCCCTTGCGGTTCTTGGCGCCGAGGGGCTTCATGGGCTCCGGCGTCTTTTCAATCTTGGCGAGGCCGCGGCTGAGGTAGTAGTCGCACGAGGCCGAGATGATATTCTCGAAGTAGCCGCCGGCGACTCTGGCCTGCTTGCCGCGGATCTGCGCCATCATGTGTTTTTCGGCTGCGTAGGGCGTCGGGTCGTTGTAGCCCTCCGCGTTCTTTCTCGGGTCGTACTTCGTCACGGCGTTCAGCCTCCGATCTCGATGTGGACGCCCGGATCGGAGATCAGGCGGTCGGCGAGCTCGAGGATGACGCTGCCATCCAGCTCGATGCTGATGGGGCCGTGGTCGAGGTGCTGGTTGCAGACGGCCATCGCCCTGAAGGCGGGCAGGTGCAACGTGACGCTGCCGATGTCTGGCTTGCCCTCCTCGCTGTTTTCCAGCTCCTCGTCCGGCTTCAGCTCGCTGATGGCCTCGAAGCCGTTGCGGACGGGGATGCCGTGCGCCTTGGCGAGCTCGATCTCCGCGGCCATACCGGCCGAAGGGTGGTCAATACCGAAGGCCCACAGCTCGGAGCAGCCGAGCACCAGCTCGCTGCCGATCTTCAGGGCCAGCTCACGCTCCTCGGGGACGTTGTCGTCCATGAACTGCGTGAGATAGATGTGCGGGGTGACGGGGATGACGCCCTTCTCCACAGCCGCGCGACTGTATTCCTTGGCGCGCTGGATGTTGTTCTCGTAGTCCCCGCGGCACGGGGAGCAGATGTAAACCTTTTTCATGTTGTCGTGTCCTCCTTCTGGTTCAGGGCTTTCGCCCATCGTTGTTTGTACTCGGCCGGTGGCTGTTTCGACGGGAAAAGAGAGAGCTGCACGGGCTTGGCGGCGTATCGCTCCTTATTCCATCGGGGCTTTCCGGCTTTTGCGGCCTCCAGCGTCCAGCCTGCGGCCCTGAGACTTGTCCCGGGCTCGCTCTGGAGGATGAAGGTGATGATTTTGGCGTAGCCTTCCCGCTTTGCGCGTCTGGCGCAAGCTGCGTAAAGCGCCGAGCAGGCGTTCCGCGTGTCGTCTGTGCAGAGCCGCGTCACTTCGAGGGTGCTGCCGTTGTCGAGGTAGCGGCCGGTCGGTCTGCCGACGATTGCGACGCCACAGAGGCGGCCGTTTTTGTAGGCTGCGAGGCTCCACTTGTGGCCGACGACTTTGCCGTGGTGCCTGTGCAGCTCCTCGACGTAGGCGTTGGCCTCCCTGAGCGTAGTCTCGCGGATCTCGATCACCTGCTGCGCCAGCTCTGGCCGGTGAGGGTGATGCCCCTGCACATTTCCATGAGCCGGTCGATGGTGGCCCGGGCCGTCATGCTGTCGTGGCTTTCTCGCGGCGTCATGCGGTCGATCAGGGCCTCGGTGTCGTAGTTGGTGGTCACTATGGTCGGCAGGTATGCCTCATAGCGGCCGTTGATGATGTTGTAGACCGTGGAGATCGCCCACTCGGTCGGCGGCTCCTTGCCGATGTCGTCGATCACGAGGAGCGGGACGGTCTTGTAGATCTTCAGGACGTCACTCTCGCTGCCGCCGGTCGCGGAGTAGGTGCGCTTGATGCGCTCCAGCAGGTCGATCATCGTCATGCAGATGACCGGCTTGCCTTGCGCGATCAGGTGGTTGGCGATGGCAGCGGCGAGGTGGGTCTTGCCGGTGCCCGGCGGGCCCGCGATAAACAGGCCGTTGCGGCCGGGTTCCTGACGGCCGGGCTGCGGCAGCATGGCGTCGAAGCCTTCGGCATAGCGCCGGGCGGCTGCCGCTGCTCGCTTGTTGTTGTCGGTGAGCTGGAAGGTGGAGAAGGTGCGCCGCAAGAAACGGTCGCCCATGCCTGACTCGCCGACGATGCGCTTGATGCGATCCCGCATTTTCTTCTCCTCCTCAGCCTTGGCGGCTGCGGCCTCAGCAGCTTCGCGCTCTGCCTTCGCCTTCTCATAGGCAGCCACGGCCTCGGGGCAGGTGCATCGCTCGGCTCCGTAGGGAGGCCAGAGGATGCGGTTGCCGAGCTGGATGCCCTTGTGGTAGCGCAGGGCGCCGCAGAACTCGCAGGGGACGGGCTCAGGGACTCCGGGACGGCCGGCGAGGCGCTCGTCGTTGCTCCAGATCCAGTTACCGGCGTCACTCGTCGTCGGCCGGCTTGAAGCCCTTGCCCCAGTCTCGGCCGGAGCTGTCGGGCTGTTCAGGATCTCGCTGATTTTCTGCACCTTCGTTCACCTCCTCATTGTCCCAGTAGCCGCCGTTGAGCCATGTGCTCGGGTTCGGTATGTAGCGCCCGTTCTCCCGGCGCCACTGGTCGCTCCGCTTCTGAGCGTCGACCGCCTGCATGATCCTCTTGTGGAGCTCAGCGGTGGGCTTGATCTTGTTCCACGCCTTCAGAGCGTACTGCTTGCCGGTCTTTTTCGGGTAGGCTTTCCAGAACTCGAGAAATCTGACCTCGACGAGCGACTTCGTGCCGCCGTCACTCCCCTCGTCAGAGGGGGAAGGGGGTGTATTACCTTCTCTTGTCTTATCTTCTCTACTCTGGTCTACTCTGCCTCCGGCTTTCTTGCGGCTGTTTGCCGGTCGTCCTGCGGTCGGCGTTTGGTCGTCCGGCGAGGCGTCGGCAGACGCCGCAGCAGCGGCCCGGCGACTGCGGGAGCGCTCTTTCTCGGCTTGCCGCTGGTCGATCAGCTTGCCGGCGTACTCGTACCAGTCGTGGATCTCGAGCGTCCCGTCCTCTTTTTCGTCGATCCAGCCCGCCCGGATCAGCGTTTTCGCCAGCTTTTCGGGGTCTCCGTCCCACTGAGCAGCCCGCGAGATCATGCGCGGCGTGATGTCGACGAGGCTGCCGGTCGGGGCGTTGTCGAGGGCCCACAGCCAGAACGAGACGAGCAGCCCCATCATGTGCGGCGGCTCGACTTCGAGCTGGTCAGCAGCGTCGAACAGTTTGCGGTGATCCTTGAGTGTCTGATGCACTTGCAGCCATGCCACGGTCGTCACCTCCTTTCTGTGGTCGTTTGTTTGTGGCCTGCTTTTGGTCGTATGCCGGTCGTCCGGCGGTCAGGTTAAAAAGGAAGGTCGCCATTGTCCTCGATCTCCGCGAAGTCGCCGGAGCCCTCAGAGTAGCCCGGATCGGCGAAGTCGCTGCCAGAGCTCTGGCCGCCGTCCTTCTTGCTGTCGCAGAAGTGGACGGAGTCGACCGTGATCTCGACGGCTTTGCGGCGGTTTCCGTCCTTGTCCTCGTAGATGCGGCTCGTGAGCTCGCCCTCGACGAGGACGAGGCGGCCCTTGCTCAGGTACTTGCAGACGAACTCGGCCTGTGCGCGCCATGCGACGCACTCGATGAAGTTGGTGATCTTCTTGCCGTCCTTGGTCTTGCGGCCGGTGTCGCTGGCGAGGGTGAAGCTGGTGATCGCCGTGCCCTGCTGCGTGTATCTGAGCTCGGGGTCGGCGGTGAGACGGCCTTGGAGGCCGGTGTGGTTATACATTAGGCGTTTCCTCCTTGCTGGTTATGCTGTGCGGCCGCGTTGTCGAGGGACGTGCAGATCTCGTCGTACTCTTGGCGGGTCAGGGTGGCCGGATCCTGCTTTTTGTACTTCTCCACGATCCGGGCGTTGGTGCGCTCCTTGGTCATTCCTGCGGCCTCTGCCTTCTTGTAGAGGCGCGCGAGCTGCGCGTCGCTCAAACGGCCGGAGCTCTGCCCCTGACGGCCCTGTGTGGCCTGCTGGCGGCCTCCAGCGCCGGATCCTTTGCCCTGCGCGCCGAAGTCACTGTTGTCCGGGTCGTCCTCGCCTTGGTCGACGGTGAACTTCTCGAAAAGGTAGTATTTCAGGGCGTAGGTGTGGGCCGCGCCCTTGGCCTTGGCGGGGTCATCGTTCCAGCCGACGGCGTGGACGGTGGCCTCGATGGTCTCGTCGTCGTTGTCGAGGTTCAGCCAGCGGATCGTCAGGTCGGCCTCATAGAGGAACATGAGCTTGTCGCCGTTGCGGGTCTTGGTCTGCATGGTGATCCAGTAGACCGGGTCGCCGTTCTCGGCGTGGCGCGTGGCCTGCTCGCTGATGACGTCGAAGTCGACGCCGAGCTCGTTCATTATGGGGGTGATCTTCTCCCACACGTCGTAGATCTTGGCGTACTTGTAGCTGACGCCGTCGCTGTGCTGCTTCTTGACGATCTCCGGGCAGGCTTTCCGCATTTCGACGAGCTTCTGCCGGAGCGTCAGGCAGGCGGCTTCAGGAGGGGCCGCGGCAGCGGCCGCCTCGGTTTTCTTGGTTTCTACCATATCGGTGCCTCCTTACACGTCGACCGTGAATATGCCCGGGGTCTCGTAGACGGTGACGCCCTCCACGATCTCGCCGGTCTCGGTCAGGGTTGCGATGTCGCCGGTGTAGCTGAGCAGCTTCTTCAGATCGGCCCAGCGGGTCGACTCCTCGACCTTTACGAGCTCGCCGTAGCCGTTAGCCTTGAGCCACGGCACCAGCTTGGTCTCGTCGAGCTTGGTCTTGGTGGTGCCCTTCTTGAAGGTCAGGGTGCCGGAGAGGAGGCGGTACTTCTCCGTCGTCTTGGTCTCCTTGTGGGGGACGGTGGCGAAGAAGTCGGCCAGACAGCTCGTGAGGTACGAGGTGCCGTTCTCCATGCGCTTGCGGGCGGCGGCGACTTTCTCGTTGATGGCCGCGATCTGCTCGTCGGCCAGAGCCTTCAGACGGTCGTACTCGCTGCGCTCGTCGGCAATCTTGCGGATGGCCCAGTCGGCACAGCGGTCGTCGGTGATGCGGAACGGGGCGCGCTCGCCCTCTGCGACGGTGCCGAGGTCGACCTGCTCCAGCTCGTCCAGCGTGGCAGCAGGCAGCAGCTCGGGCTCCTGTGTGGTGGTGGCCTCGACGTCTGCCTGCTCGGCAGCGAGGGCCGCGGTGGTCTTATCGCTCATGTTGTTTCTCCTTTCTGATGGTGCTCGGCGGCTCTGGTGGCCGCGAGCTTGCTGTATTGTTCGTCTATCTCGATCCCGATGTACTGCCGGCCGGTTTTCGCGGCCGCAGCCAGCGTGGAGCCGCTGCCGGCGAAGGGATCGAGGATCAGGGCGCCGGGGATGGTGGTGGCTTCGATGAGCTGCTCCAGCAGCGCCACAGGCTTCTCGTTGGGGTGGGTGAGGCTCTGGTTTCCGACCTTGGCGCAGGCGATCAAGTCGTCCGGCCGTTTTCCCGGGAGCTCGTAGCGTCCCTTGGTTGCGAAGATGATGGCCTCATATCGCGGGGCAAAAGATCCTTTCAAGTCTCCCATGCCGTGCGCCTTTTTGTCCCACACGATGACCGACTTGACCGTCAGGCCAGCGAGACGCAGCGCGTCGATGAATACCTGCTGAACGTCCCAGCGGGTAAAACAGAGTACCCCCCCCCGCGTTTCACGACTCTGGCGGCGTCATAGATCCACCAGATAAACGGGGCCTTGTCGTTGGCGATTTTTGCGAGGCGGCTGGCCTTTTCTTTTCGGCCGCTTTGGTAGTCGATACCGTAGGGCGGGTCAGTGATGACCATGTCGACGCTGTCGGCCTCTATGTCACGCAGCACGGTCAGGCTGTCGCCGGTGATGACGGTGTTGGCTTGGATCATTTTTCAGCAGCCTCCTTTCTCTCGGTGACGTTGAAGGTGAGCATCACGCCGCAGGTGACAGGGGTGACGCTCTCGAGCTCGAGGTCGCGGCCGCTGCGGAGGTGCAGGGTCTCGCCCGGCTTCATTTCGGTGAGGTGTTTCATCTGGTACTCCTTTCTGCAAAGAAACGGTGCCCGCCTTCCTCGATGACGAAGACCTGGCTCTCGTGGAAGTCGCTGGTTACGAGGGCGGGGTTGTAGAAGTAGAGGATCGGCTCGTCCACGACGGTCTCGCCTCGGTCAAACACGGCCGCGACGGCGTCCTTGACGCGCTGCGTGGGATCCGGCCGGCTCTTGGTGTAGCTGTAAAGGACGACGGCCTCAGAGGGGTCGACGCCGCGCTTCTCGGCTGCGTTGAGGATGCACTGAGCGACGAGCATCTGCCCCTCGAAGGACTCCCCGCCGGCCTCGGCCATGACCACGCGCTCGACGACGTCGCGCTCGGCGTCGGTCAGAGGGTAGCGCACGGCGGGCTCGGTCGGCTCCACGGTCTCAGCGGCCGGTGCGGAGGTGTCCGGGATGTATGTGCCGACAGTGGTGGTCGGCGGCAGGATGTTGGTCTCCTGCTTGCTGCCGGCCGGGGTGGTGAAGATTGCCACAGAGATGCCGCCCAGCAGAAGGACGGCAGCGGCCAGCGTGGCAGCTCTCAGGGCTTTCCTCTTGGCACGGCGGCGCCGGCGTGTTATACTTGCGGTGCGGGATCCGTATGCTGGCAGGCTGCTGGATCTTCTCGCATGGGTCGCCCGGTCGCAACGGGCGGCCCTTTCTTTTGTGGTTTCCATTGGTTTCTCCTTTCACTGAGCCCGTGCGACGGTCAGATCACAGAGGGCGTGAGTGAGGTCGCTGAACTCGGTCTCTCGGACGGTGTCAGCGGTCAGCAGCACGAGGTAGTCGTTGTCGTAGTAGTCGATCTCGGGGTGCCGCTGCCGGTTTACTTCGTTTTTGTGGCGGGCGTAGGGCTCGGCACGGTTCCAGACGTCGTCAGGGATCCAGCGGTCAAGGTGATCCTCGACGCGCTCGCGCAGCTCCTCGCTCGTGATCGTGATCTCCGGGCTCATGCTGTCACCTCCGCGCCACGCGGGCCGGGAGCGTCTGCTCCGGGCGAGTCAGGCCCTTGCTGAAGCTCTGCGGCTCATATCTGACGCCCACGATCCGGCGGCCGCTGACGCCGTACTTGGGGTTGTAGCCGAACAGGTTGACGTAGCTGCCGAGATCCTCGCGCTCGTCGTCCATCGCCTTCAGCACCTCGAACAGGGCCAGCACGTCGTCGATGGCGCGATGGCTGTTCTGCACCTTGCCGGTGAGGTCGTAGGCGATGATCGCGTTGGCGAGCTTGTGCGGGTAGGCCCTGCGGTCTTTGTAGACCGTCAGACTGTCCAGCCAGTCGATCCGGCCGACCTTCTGGCCGCGAAGCAGGCCACGGAGGAAACAGGCGTCAAACTGCGCATTGTGGGCGATCATCAGGGTCGGGCCGTTCTGCATGAGCTTGGCGATCTGGCTGGCCGCCTTGGCCGGCTGCACGCCCTCGGTCTGGAGCCGTTCGTCGGTGATGCTGGTCAGGCTGACGATGTTCTCCGGGAGGGTCTCGCCCTCGGGCAGCTTGATGAAGGTGTCCATCTTGCCGGCGATCCGCAGGCCGCCGGTGGCCGTGCGCTCCACGCGCAGGGCGGCGAGCTCGATGATCTGGTCGTTGTCGAAGTCGAGGCCGCTGGTCTCGGTATCAAACACGACGAGGGCCTTATAGCGGTCGAACAGGGTGGAGAGGTTACTCATGCCGGGCCTCCTTCTCGCGGGTGGCTCTCAGGGTGCCGAGCATAAACGAGAGGGCCGTGGTCAGTTGATCCTCGGTGGCGAAGGTGCCGCCGAACTGCTCGGCCAGCGCCGCGATGATCTCGCCGGCGTGCTCCGGCGTGACGTCGTCGGTGGCTTCGTCGTCCTCGACGGAGATCAGGAGATCGGAGTCCAGATAACAAGCGGGGCGCAGGCCGTAGTAGCCGCCGTAGGCGCTGCCCCTGCCCAGAGCGCCATCGGCGCCGACGAGGCGGGCGAGTGACTCGTAGCCGTTAGACTTCGTGCTGAAGGCGGTGGACAGCCACCACCAGTCGTCTGCGTTGGGGATGACGTCGCGGTTGCGCCGGTACTGGTCGACCGTCAGCAGGAAGATGGTGACGGTGCAGGTGCCGTAGTCCTTCAGGCCGTCGTCGGTGGTCAGGTCGAGCTCCGTGGTCAGGAAGGCGTTGGGGCCGTTCACGTCCTCGAGCAGGTTGTCGAGGTAGACGCCGTTGAGGTATTCCTTGCTGCTGGCGACGGCGAAGTTGTTGCAGTTGCCCTCGTCAAAGGCTCGGGTCTCGATGATGTCCTTGCTCAGGCAGAGGGCGCGGCCGTCGTCGTTCTCCAGCAGGATCCAGCTCTGGCCGGCATAGTCGAAGGCCGTGCCGCGAGCGGCGTTCTTGAGTGCGATTTTTTTCATAGGGTTGCTCCTTTCGTTCTCTGCGGCCGAGCCTTCTGGCTGGCCTGTATGTTTGGCAGGGTCTCGCCGGCGCGGAGCCGGCTCTCACAGTGCGGGCAGATGTAGCCGGTGCGGGGGATCTTCTGGTAGATGCTGACGTTCCAGTCGAGCCCGCAGCCGACGCACTTGGCTGTCATGGGCCTCCACCTCCTTCCGCAGCCAGAGCCTCGAAAACATAGCGCCGGATGCGGTTGCGGTACTTCTTCCGGGTTCTGGCTTTCTTTGCGTGAGCTGCGAGGTGCAGCCACTTCGGCGGCACTCCGATGGCCTTGGCCGATACCTTCCAGAGCTTTTTGAGGGCAGAGAGCACGGCGTTGATGACCGGCTTCAGGGCTTCGGCCAGCTTGGCGGCGATTTCCCGCAGAGCGTCGGCCAGCTTCTCGAAGGCTTCGCGGGCCTGCTGCATCTTCTCACGATCGGCGAGCGTCATGCTGCCGTCGTAGACGTAGGGGTTCAGCTCGTCGTCGCCTCCGTCGGCCAGACGCTCACAGAACGGGAGGCCGGCAGCTTCGGCAGCCTTGCGGCCCTCCTCGAGGGCGTCCCGACCTTGCGTGACTTCGCAATAGTCCGCGAGGCGGTTGCGGCCGCCTTCGTAGTGCCAGCGGATCCCGGCGGCGATCTCGTCGATGGTCATGTCCTCACCGAAGTGGCCGCAGTAGTAGCCGTTGACGATGACGGCGTCCGGGTCTGCCTTCAGGATCCCGATGGCGTCGTTGAGGTCGTTGGTCTCCCACTCGCCGTTCCAGATGTCGCTCCAGATCGTCAGGGCGTTCCACGAGCGGCCGGTGCGGTACACGATTGTCCAGCCGATGCCGTCGCGGATCTCCGTGGCGAAGTCTCGGGCGATGTCTCTCAGTGCTGCCATGCTGTTGCCTCCTCTCTGGTGATGTGCACGACGGTGACGAGGTCGTCGATCTCGTGCTTGGTGGTGTAGGTGTCCCGCTCGTCGAGCCCGATGTGCCGCAGCAGCGTCTCGGGCCCATCCAGCAGGAAGGCGGTGACGGCCACGGCGTTCAGCCGGTAGACCGTGACCTCCACGGTGCAGCGGGCGCCGTCCTCGTCCAGCGTGGACGGGAACGAGGCCCGGCAGATGGGGCTCGCCTCGTATCTGAAGGCGGTCGCGCGGTTCTCGCCGGTGATGATGTCCTTCACGAACTCCTCGAAGGCTTTGCGGGGGATCGAGCTGCGGTACTTGTCCAGCGTGACGTCGGCGAGCTGCCGGATGGCTTTGGTGTTCATGCTTTTCACCTCACTTTATCTCGTGGATCAGCGTCCTGAAGTGGAAGCACTGGATGTTGTAGCCGCCGGCTCCGATAGTCTGGATCTTTGCCTTGCCCTCCGTGCCGACGATGATGCCGTTGATGTCGCCCTCGGGGCCGATGTAGAGGGCGGCCGCGTCGGTGATGGTTCCGACCGTGCTCATAATGCGGCCGATCAGGTCGAGCAGCTTGGCCCGCTTTTCTTCGTCCATCGTCTTTTCGAGCCATGCCTCGCGCTCGTCCTCGTTGTGGATCTCCAGCAGCTTGAGCGTGATCTGGTCGCCCGCTTCGCGGAGCTTCTTCTGGATCTGGCGATATTCCAGCCCGCGCTCACTCAGGAAGGCGTCGACGTCGCGGCGCGGCCAGAGGTTTGCGAGGTCGTAGTCGGTCAGCTCGCGGCCCTTGTAGAGCTCGCGGTACTTCTCGAGAGAGGGGAGCGTCTGAAGCGCCTCCAGCCGCGCGGCCCGTTCCTTGGCCTTCAGGCCCTCGCGGTACTCGATGAAGCGGATCCGCTTCTCTCGGTAGTATCCGATCGCGTGCTGTTTCCAGTTTTCGAGGAAGTCCTTCAGGATCTCCGGGGTGTTTGCCTCGAGGTAGGCGTCGCGGGTGATCCGGGTGTTGAGCTTATCCCGCCAGTTTGCGAGGGTCTCGCGGGCCTCGGCCAGCTTGGAGGTCGCGCTCTTGATGTCCTCGCGCTTGATGCTGATGTCGAAGCGGTCGGCGCCTTTTTCGATCATTTTGGCGAGCTGGCTGTTGTGCTTCTTGAGTACGGCCTCGCGCTTCGCCACGCGGCCCTCGGCGTCGATGACCTTCTGCTCGAGCTCTTTCTGTGTCATGGTGGTCTCCTTTCGTCTTGGCCCGGCCGGAGCCGGGGATCTTGGTGGTGTCGAGTCCCTGAAAAGCAGAAACACGACCGCCGGATCGCTTCAGAGAGCAGCGCGGAGGGGGTGCGCAGCTCGTCCATTTTCAGCGTCGGGGTCGTGTGATCGTTTTCATGTTGGACTCTCCTTTCTTCGGCCCGGTGCTGCCGGGTGTTCTTGGCTACTGTGCGGCCGGTGCTCGTTTACCTCTGCGCTTGAAGCTCTCACGCAGCCGCCTCTCGGCGAGCTCTGCGCTGTACCCTTCGCGCTGGTTGGCGTCCAGCGTGCCGGTCGCGCCTCGCTGGAGCTCTTTGTAGATGGTGGTGTGGTGAACGCTCAGGCGGGCCGCAATATCGACCGGCCGATCTCCGAGCAGATGCCACGCCTCGATCTTCTTCCTGTCCTCGAAGGTCAGGTAGCGGTACTTTCCCGTCAGTCTCACCTCCGTCCGATGGGGTTGTAGTAAAGAAAAAACGCACAGCCGACTCAGTTGAGTCTCTGTGCGTTTAATGATAATGGACAGCAAAATGCAATGGATGGCATAAGGTGTTTGAAGTCTGACAGGGATTATGTTACAATGAAATGTAGCAAACTATTGGAAAGGGAGAAAAGAGATGATTTATTTCCTGTTTTTGATTTTATCGGGGCTGCTGCAGGGCATGATGATTTCCCTCAATGGACAGTTGGGGAATTATTACAGTATGTTCGGCATCAGTTTTTTTGTCCACGGAATCGCGGCAGTTCTTTTGATTTTGTATCTGAAATGCAAAGAAAAGAAAAAAATCCGTTTTCGTGGCGTGCCTGCCTATGTGTATCTGGTGGGCTTCATGGGCATCGGTATGGTTACCAGCAGCAGTTGGTGTACCCTTGCCATCGGTGCCACAGCTATGACAGGTCTTTCCGTCATTGGACAGATGATTTCTTCTGCAGTGGTGGATCATTATGGCTGGTTTGGCATTGAAAAACAGAAGTTCAACTGGAAAGAACTGCCCGCCTATCTGCTGGTATTGGCAGGTGTTTGGCTGGTAACAACAGGCTGAGGAGGAAAACAGAAATGATATTTTATATAACTGCCGTAGCCAATGGTTTTTTGAATACGGTCAATAAAATGGTAAATGTAAAAGCAGGGGAATGTTTGGGGACTGCCAATGGCGCTCTTATCAATTATGTGGAAGCGACAATCCTTTCTTTGTGCTTGATTTTTGTAACAGGCAATGGGGCGGAAATGAATTTTTCTCATATGGCGGAAGTACCGCCGCTGTTTTATCTGGGCAGCATTTGTGGTTTGGTTGCTATGATTTTCCTGATTCTGGGCACCAGCCATACTGGCGCTATGGCTTCTACCATTTTAGCGCTGCTGGGACAGCTTGGCATGTCTGTGGCGCTGGATTATGTATTTTTCCAGACATTCAGCTGGAAACGAATTTTAGGCATCTTTTTGATTACTGCCGGCATCGCTTGGCGGGAATACATTAAAATACAGGACAGAAGAAAACAGATAAAGGGGGATGCAGCTTGAAGATTTGCAATTTTGGTTCCATGAATTTGGATCATGTATATCAGGTGGATATGTTTTTACAGCCGGGAGAAACAAAGTCCTCCCGTTCCTTGTTTACAAACTGCGGCGGCAAAGGCTTAAATCAGTCCATTGCGGCGGCAAAAGCAGGCAATCAGGTGGTACATGCAGGTGTCATTGGCTCCGGTGGCGAAATGCTGGAAGAGGTACTGGCGAAAAATGGTGTGGATGTGAGTCTCCTTTCTCATGTGGATGCACCCAGCGGTCATGCTATCATTCAGGTGGATGACGCTGGTCAGAACTGCATCCTGTTGTTTGGCGGCACAAACCAGATGCTGACAGAAGCTTATATTACAGAAGTGCTGGATAAAATGGACGCGGATACACTGGTTTTGCTTCAGAATGAAACCAATTTGGTGGGCTTTATCATGGAAGAAGCTCACAAAAGAGGTATGAAAACCGCTTTGAACGCTGCTCCTATGGATGAAAAAGTGCTGTCTTATCCTTTGGAACTGCTGGATTGGCTCATTGTCAATGAAGTAGAAGGCAAACAAATTGCAAACTGCCAGACAGATGATGAAATTCTGCCGGTACTGCGGGAAAAATATCCTAACTGCGGCATTTTGCTCACATTAGGCAGTAGAGGTGCCATTTGTGATTACGCAGGGGAAACGTATCAGATCGGCTGCTTCAAAGTGCCTGTGGTAGATACCACTGCGGCAGGGGATACCTTTACAGGATATTTCCTGTATGGCATGGGAAATGGTCTGGGCGTTGCGGATAGTCTGTTGCTGGCAACCACAGCAAGTGCCATGGCCATTGGCAAGAAAGGCGCTGCGGATTCTGTACCTCTTTATGAAGAAGTGGCAGAAAATATGAAAAATCAGGTATTTGGTACATTGAAAGCACAGAAAAAATAAAATTGGATTAAAGGAGGAAGCGAAATGAAAAAGGTATTGTTTGTAAACTGCTGCATCCGCAGAGAAGGTTCCAGAACGCAGAAATTGGCAGATCATTTTCTGGAAGGTCTGCGGAAAAAAGAAGGCTATGAAATTGAAGAGCTTTGCCTGATGGATGAGTCTTTGTCTTATTTTACAGATGGATTTTTTGAACAGCGGGAACGTCTGCTGGCAGATAAGCAGTTCGACCATCCACGGTTCCGTTATGCCCATCAGTTTGCGGAAGCGGACAAGATTGTCATTGCTGCACCTTTTTGGGATTTGAGCTTTCCTGCTTTATTGAAAGTATATATTGAAAACCTTTGTGTGGAAGGCATTACATTCGGCTGCAACGAAACAGGCTGCTTTGGTACCTGCAAAGCGGATCAGCTCATTTATCTGACCACCAGAGGTGGATTCTATAACGACAATCCCATGGAAATGGGTTCCCGTTATATCTGGGCAATGTGCGATTTCTTCGGTATTCCCCGTTATGACTGCGTTGCAGGGGATGGACTGGATACAGGCGTGCGCCCTGTGGAAGAAATTCTGGAAGATGCCAAGAAGGAAATTGACCGTTTGCTCGCTGAGTTTTAAGAGAAAAGAGGAAAAATACCATGGAAAAAACAATGAAAGCAGTTGTATACAAAGGAAAAGGACAGGTTGTGCTGGAAGACAGACCCATTCCTGTCATTCAGGACCCCAGAGATGCCATTGTAAGAGTGACACGCTCCACAATCTGTTCCAGTGACTTACATATCAAACATGGCACTGTACCCCGTGCAAAAGAAAATACCGTTCTGGGTCATGAATTTGTAGGGGAAGTTGTGGAAGTAGGCAGCACTGTGAAGAAATTCAAAGCAGGCGACCGTGTTTCCGTGAATGTGGAAACTTTCTGCGGCGAGTGTTTCTTCTGCAAAAGAGGTTATGTGAATAACTGTGTGGAAGGCGGCTGGGAACTGGGCTGCCGCATTGACGGCTGTCAGGCGGAATATGTTCGTGTACCTATTGCCGATAACGGCATGACACCCATTCCCGATGATGTTTCTGATGAAGCGGCACTGTTCAACGGAGATATTCTGGCAACAGGCTATTGGGCTGCCAGCATCGGCGAAATTAAACCTGCGGATACTGTTGTGGTACTGGGCGCAGGCCCCACAGGTCTTTGTACCCTTATGAGTATCCGTCTTTACAGCCCTGCGAAAGTCATTGTTGTAGACGTGAGCGAAGAAAGAATGGCACTGGCAAAAGAACAGGGCTTGGCGGATATTTGTTTGAACCCCACAAAAGTGGATGTGGAAGAGGAAATCCTTCGCCTGACAGACGGCAGAGGCGCTGACCGCGTCTTTGAAGTGGCTGGCGGCGAAAATACTTTCCAGCTGGCATGGAAAGTGGCAAGACCCAATGCCATTGTGGTTCTGGTTGCCCTCTACGCAAAAGAACAGGCATTGCCTCTGCATTTGATGTATGGCAAAAACCTGACATTCAAAACAGGTGGTGTGGATGCGAACTGCTGTGAAGACATCATGAAAATGATTCAGTGCGGTAAAATCGACACATCCTGCCTGATTACTCATCGTGCGCCTTTGAATGATGTGATGGAAGGCTATCGGGTATTCGAAAATAAACTGGATGGCTGCATTAAATGGGTCATCACACCTTATGAAAGAGATTGATAAATAAAAACGGTATGTCTTTCGGGGCATTTCCAGAAACAGAAAGCCCGTGTATGCGGGCTTTTCTTTTTTGAAGAAATTTCAAGAGAAAGGAGAAATGACAAATGAAATTGTTTCATTTAAGTGACCTGCATTTGGGCAAACGTGTCTATGCCTTTTCAATGCTGCAGGATCAGCGGTATGTGTTGGAGCAGGTCTGCGCTTTGGCAGAAAAGCATCAGCTAGATGGCATTTTGCTCAGCGGCGATTTGTACGATAAACCCATTCCGCCTGTGGAAGCTGTACAGCTTTTAGACGAATTTTTGACCAAAATGCAGCAGATGGGCATTGCGGTTTATGCCATCTCCGGCAACCACGATTCCGCCGGACGTGTGGACTTTGGCAGCCGTATTTTGCAGCAGCAGAATCTGCATATTTGCGGTGCTTTTGACGGCAAGCTGTATCATGTGTCCAAGGAGGATGCTTTTGGGGAAATCCATTTTTACTTGCTTCCTTTTCTGAAACCTGCCACTGTTTCTGCTTTTCGGGAGGGCGGCGAAAGCCTGACTTATGCCGAGGCAGTCAAATGGGCTTTGGAAACAATGGATATTGATACCACAAAGCGCAATGTGCTTTTGGCACACCAGTTTGTTACGTGGAAAGGAACGGCAGAAGAAAGCGACTCGGAAACAAAGACACTGGGCGGCGTAGATGAAATGGATGCCAGTCTGTTCTTTGACTTTGACTATGTGGCTTTGGGACATCTCCATAGCCCACAGCGCATTGGGAGAGATACCATCCGCTATGGCGGTTCACCCTTGAAATATTCCTTTTCGGAACTGCGCCAGAAAAAAGGCGTGACCCTTGTGGAAATACAGGAAAAAGGGAATATCACCACAGAATTTCTTCCTTTGGAACCGCTGCATCCTTTGCGTGAGATCAAAGGGACATTGGCTGATCTTTTGGAAGCGGCAGAAGAAGCAGGAGGCTCCGAAGATTATGTGCGGGCGATTTTGACAGATGAAGGGGCAGTCTATGACCCTGTGGGACGACTGCGGGTATATTATCCCAATTTGATGACACTGGAAATGGCACAGCGTGGAGAAAGACAGGAGGACTTTTCTTTGCAGTTGGATCAGGAACAGCTTTCCGGGCCTGCGCTCTTTGCTGGTTTCTTTGAAAAGCAGAATGACCGGGAAATGAGTGAGGCGCAAAAAGCCCTTGTGGAAAAAATCTGGCAGGATTTGGGAGGTGTTGAAGAATGAAACCATTGGAAATTACTGTTTCCGCCTTTGGCCCTTATGCAAAAAGTGTACAGATTCCTCTTTCTAAATTGGGAGAACAGGGGATCTTCCTCATTACAGGGGATACAGGTGCCGGAAAAACAACATTGTTTGACGCCATTTGTTTTGCTCTTTTTGGAGAGGTCAGCGGCTCCAACCGTGAGGTAGATAGTTTGCGCAGTGACTTTGCTTCTCCGTCCACGAAAACTTTTGTGGATTTGACTTTCTCCCATCGTGGGGAAACATATCGTATTTTGCGAAACCCTGCCTATCTGCGTCCCAAAAAATCCGGGGAAGGCACCACAAAAGAAACAGCAGATGCTACCCTTTGGTATCCTGACGGCAATGTAGTGTCCGGCGCAGAAAAAGTAAAAAAAGCGGCGGAAACACTGCTGGGCATTGACGCAAAACAATTCAAACAGATTGCCATGATTGCCCAAGGGGAATTCTTGAAACTCCTTTATGCGGATAGTGTGGAACGTGGCGCCATTTTCCGTCGGGTGTTCCATACGGATTTTTATCTGGCATTCCAGAAAAAACTGAAAGAATTGGAAAAAGAAAACCGCGCAGCCTTTGAGGACAGCGGCAAGCGTCTTTTGACATATCTTTCCCAGTGCGGCATTGAAGAAACAGACGAAAATACACTGCTGCAAAGAGCAGAGCAGTTTTTGACAGAAGCGGAAGGAGCTTATCAGGAAGCGGAAAAACTTTGGCTTCAGCAGGAAAAGGAAATTGCTGTAAAAGAAGAAGAGCGTTTGAAAATTGCCGCACAGAAAGCCGATGGAGAAAATACCAATCGTCTTTTGGATGCCTTGGCAGAAGCGAAAAAGCACCATGAATCTCTTAAGGAAGTAGAATCTGCACAGCTTGCGAAAAAAGAAGAACTGCAAAAACAGCGTCGTGCTGTTGACTATGTGCAGCCCAAAGCATTGGATTGGAAGCAGAAAAAAGATGCGGCGGATCGTCTGGAATTACAGTTAAAAGAATTGCAGAATCAGGAACAAAAAGAAAAAGAAGTCCTTCAAAACACCATAGAACAGGAAACCGCACTGGAACCTTTGCGTGGACAGTTGGAAAATGATCGAGCAGAAGCGGCAAAAAAAGAAGATCGCTTGAAGGATTTCGAAGCAAAAGACCGTGCAGCGAAAGAAATCAACCATCAGCAGACAGAAATCCAAAAAACAACAGCACAAAAAGAAAAACTGGAAGCAAATAAGAAGGATTTGGAAGAACGTCTGGAAAATTTGCGCCAACAGGAAAGCCAGCTTCCTGCCATTCGGGAACGTTTGTCAGCGTTGGAACAGGCGAAAAATCGCTTGCAGGAACAGAAGGATTTGCTGAAAGAAACTGGAGATGCTATTCAGGATGGTCTGAAAGTAAAGAAAGAACTGGAAAAAATTCAATCTGATTATCAGGCAGCAAAAGAAAAATGGGAACAGGCAAAAGCGGTGGCAGATCAGGCAGAAAGAGATTATCTGGATGCTCAGGCTGGTATTCTGGCAGAGAATCTGACAGAAGGCATGCCTTGTCCTGTCTGCGGCTCTGTGCACCATCCGGCGAAGGCGGTGCGTCCAGCCCAAGCGCCTACCCAGGCAGAGTGGAATCGCCTGCGGGAAGCAGAAAAAACAGAGCGGGAAAAAACAGAAATTCTTTCCAGAAAAAGCGGTGAACTGAAGATTTCTCTGGAACATTTCCGGGATAATGTGAGAAATGGTCTGAAAAAATTAGGGTTGGAGAAATCTGCTCAAATGCAGGAATTGGCAGTTTCTTTGCAGACAGAGGAAAGTAAGCTGAATGCAGATTTGAAAGAAACGAAAAAACAGGAAAAAGATCTGTTGGATATTCCCGATGAACTGGAAAAAGCAAAAGCGGAGCAGCAGAGCTTACAGAAATCTTTAGATACAACAGATACAATACTGCGTCAGCAGGAGAGTGCTTTGGGGCAGAAACAAGGGGAATACAGTCAGCTGAAACAGCGCATTGGTGATGGCACTTTGGCAGAAGCCCAGGCAGAATGGAAAAAACTTTGTGATGCGATCAGGGAAAAGGAAGAAGCATTGCAGGATGCGGCAAACAAAAAACAGCAGGCAGAAACGGCATTGGCAAGGACACAAGCCCTTTTGAAACAGACAGAACAGAATCATCAGGAAGGCTGTGAAGCTAAAGAACAGGCAAAGGATGCTTTCTTGAAAACGCTGGAAGAACAGCATTTCAAAGACAAAGCGGATTTTGCAAGTGCCCTTGTTTCCAGAGAAATTCTGGAACAGGCAGAGGAGGAAAACCGGGCATATTTTGCTGATTTGCAGACAAGTCAGCAGCAATTGGCATCCAGAGAGAAAGAAGCGGCAGGCAAAACGTATCAGGATCTGACAGAATTGGAAGAAAGAATGGAACGCCTGCGTGTAGAAAAAGGAGCCCTTCAGGAAAAAGTGCAGGAGCAGAAAGCACTGTGGCAGACCCGGAAAAAAGCGGCAGAAAGCGCATGGAAGGAATTGCAGGCTTGGAAGAAAGCGGAAAAAGCATATCTGCCCATTGTGGAACTTTCTAAGACAGCCAATGGGGAATTGGCACAGAAAGACAAGATTGCCTTTGAACAGTTTGTGCAGGGATTCTATTTTGATCGGATTTTGGCGGCAGCCAACCTGCGTTTTGCGGAAATGACCAATGGACGTTATCATTTGCGTCGTTCGGAAGTGGCAGCCAATAAACGTTCTCAGTCTGGTTTGGAATTGGAAGTCATGGACTATTTCACAGGCAAGGCAAGAGGGGTTAAGTCACTTTCCGGCGGTGAAGCTTTCAAGGCTTCTTTGAGTCTGGCACTGGGACTGTCTGATTTGATCCAGCAGACTGCCGGCGGCGTAGAAATCAAAGCCATGTTCATTGACGAAGGTTTTGGTGCATTGGATGAAGAATCCAGAGAACAGGCGGTACGGATTTTGCAGCAGCTTTCTTATGGAGATCGTATGGTGGGTATCATTTCCCATGTAACGGAACTGAAGGAAAGCATTGAAAAGAAACTGATCGTGAAAAAGAGCAGCACTGGCAGCACCGTTTTTTTGGAAGTATAAAAAAAGAGGCTGGAATCTGAAAGGATTCCAGCCTTTTTATGTTTTAGTAATTGGGATTGGATTTCATTGCCTGCAAAGTACGGTTCAGCAGATCGTCCAGTTCCCAGCCAAGCTGTTCTGCACCACGGCGGATGATGTCACGGTCACAGCCGGCAGCAAAGGATTTGTCTTTGAATTTCTTTTTCAGGGATTTCAATTCCATGTCCTGTACGCTCTTGGAAGGACGCATCAATGCAGCAGCGCCGATAAGCCCTGTCAGTTCGTCTGTGGCAAAGAGCACTTTTTCCATTTCGTGAACAGGTTCTACATCGGAACAGATGCCATAACCATGGCTGGCAACAGCGTGGATGAGTTTTTCATCCAGATCCAGGTCTTTCATGATTTCCTGGCATTTAATACAGTGCTGTTCGGGATAAAGTTCGAAATCCAGGTCGTGGAGCAGACCTACCATACCCCAGAATTCTACATCATCGCCATAGCCCAGTTCCTGTGCAAAATAGCGCATAACACATTCTACGGTTTCACCGTGCTGAATGTGGAAAGGTTCTTTGTTATATTCTTTCAATAATGCAAATGCTTCATCTCTTGTCAGTTCTTTTGCCATAATCGTTCCCTCTTTCCTTGGTGGTGTTTCTATTTTTATACATTATAACGGTTTGTGGTATAAAAAGCAATGGTTTTTCCAAAGGCGCGCGCTATTGCTTTTTCTGTCAAAAAAAGATACAATAGGGAAACAGAACAGAGAACAGAAAGAGAGGATCATTATGGACGTTACAAGTTTTGGCATTGACCATAATCGTTTGTTGAGAGGGATTTATGTTTCCAGAAAAGACACAGTGGGTGATGGCGTACTGACCACATTCGACGTGAGAATGAAAGAACCTAACCGTGAAATGGTCATGGATACTTCCGTGATGCATACCATTGAACATCTGATGGCAACATTTTTCCGCGGACATGACCAGTGGGCAGATCAGACCATCTATGTAGGCCCCATGGGATGCCGTACAGGGATGTATGTCATTTTCAAAGGCGATCTGGAATCCAAAGATGTTGCGCCGATTATAGCAGACGCATACCGCTATATGGCTGAATTTACAGGAGAAATTCCTGCGGCAAAAGCGGAAATGTGCGGCAATTATCTGGATCATAATCTGGAAATCACAAAAATTGAATGCAGAAAGTTCCTGGAAGAAGTACTGGAACAGATCAAAGAAGAAAACATGGTTTATCCCAGACAGCAGGGATAACAAGGAAAAAAAGCCGTCAAACCGAGAGGTTTGGCGGCTTTTTGTTATGATATCAACGAGGAGGAGGTTTTATTGTGTGGATGTGTGTTATCTTCTGCGGCAGTTATTGTTGTTGCCGCAAGAGTTGGAGCCGCAGCTGTTGCCGCAGGAGTTAGAACCGCAGCTGTTGCCGCAGGAGTTAGAACCGCAGCTGTTGCCGCAGGAATTGGAGCCACAGCTGTTGCCGCAGGAATTACCGCAGCCACTGCGGGAGTTGGAGCCACAGCCGGAATCACAGCTGTCATTGCAGCTGCATTCTTCACGACAGCCTGCGGAACCGTATGTGTCACCGAAACCGCAGCAGGAGCGGGGCTGCGTGGAAGGAGAGAACAGATCCAGAGGGAAAGGTACCCGGTCGAAGTTGCGGCAAGGATCTACATCTCCGTTTGTGGAAATGCTGCAAGGTTCAGGTACGCAGTTGCCAAAGCTGTGTACCAGCATATTTACGGTACGGAACAGTTTGACAATGGTGAACAGACCCAGTGTGACATTAACGGCAATGGGTGCGCCCATGGAAGCGTCGCCATTGTCACAGCCGCAGTTGTTGCATCCACAGTTGTTGGAACCACAGTTGCTGCATCCACAGTTATTGCATCCGCAGTTATTGCAGCAGTTGCAGCTGCATCCACAGCCGGGGTATTTCAATTCTGCTGCCAGACCAACGGCTTTCCCTTCTGCTGTAACGAAAGGCCCGCCGTGGGAATTGCCGCAGCAGTCAAACAGATCGGATACTGTGGTCACGTCAGATTCTGTGGAACCAAACAGTGTTACTTTCAGTGTGTAGGAGCTGGTAGCATCTGTGCAGCCGATGGGGCAGCCGTCTGCTCTGCGGAATTCCAGTGTGTAGTCAAATACATACCGCAGTTCCAGATCCCAGCAGCCTTCCCGGAAAGTGTTGGGGCATTTGCGCAGAATATCGATTCTGCTCAGTTCCGGATTGTGCATGGTAACAGTTGCTGCATTGACAGGGGGGATGATGATGTCGCCGTCGCACATCATGTCGTTGCAGCCATTCATACCGCCGCATACGCTTCTGGCGGGGCCCAGAATGTCAGGACTCAGACATTTCTGAATTCTGCACTGGTCAAAGATTTTCTGTGCGATGATGCAGGCTTCGCTCTGGTTGTTATTGTTGTTGCAGCCGCAGCATCTTGCGGTGATTTCCGCATTGTTTTCAAATTCAAAAGCTCCCATAAGACAGCCTCCTTTGGATATTGTGATTGGATTCTTTTATATACTATGTGTCTGTGTGAAATGGGTGCATTTGGCAGGAATAAAAAATATGTCGTAGAAAAACATTTGTATTTGCACTGTGGATTTGGTGAGTTTTTTTGTAAAAAAGGTGTTATAATAATCGCAAGCTCATAGGAAAAGGAGCTTTACATCTGAAAACGACAAAAATCAGCACATTCCAAGGAGGAGATGACGATGTTAGACTTTAGCGAGATTAGAAAAATTGATGGTGCAGTGGCAGATGCCATTGTTGCGGAACTGGAAAGACAACAACATAATATTGAACTCATTGCTTCTGAAAATATTGTTTCTAAAGCGGTAATGTATACAATGGGAACCCCTTTGACAAATAAATACGCAGAGGGCTATCCTGCAAAACGCTACTATGGCGGATGTGAAAAAGTGGATATCGTAGAAAATCTGGCAAAAGAGCGTGCAAAAGAGCTTTTTGGCTGCGACCATGTAAATGTACAGCCTCACAGCGGCTCTCAGGCAAACCAGGCAGTATATTTTGCTATGCTGGAACCTGGGGATACAGTTATGGGTATGAATCTGGATCATGGCGGTCATCTGACTCATGGCAGTCCCGTAAATATGTCTGGGAAATACTTCAATTTTGTGCCTTATGGTGTAAATCATGAAGGGTATATTGATTATGAAGCTTTCCGTAAAAAGGCATTGGAAGTGAAACCCAAAATGATCGTGGCAGGTGCCAGTGCCTATGCCAGAACCATTGACTTCAAATATATGAGTGATGTGGCAAAAGAAGTGGGTGCATATTTTATGGTAGATATTGCCCACATTGCAGGTTTGGTTGCGGCTGGATACCATCCTTCTCCTGTGCCTTATGCGGATTTTGTGACCACAACTACGCATAAGACACTGCGTGGCCCTAGAGGCGGTATGATTATGTGCAAAGCAGAGTATGCCCAGAAAATCGACAAGGCCATTTTTCCCGGCATTCAGGGGGGCCCTTTGATGCACATTATCGCGTCTAAAGCGGTTTGCTTCCAGGAAGCATTGCAGCCTGCTTACAAAGAATATATCGGACAGGTTGTGAAAAACGCAAAGGCTATGGCGGCAGCATTGCAGAAACATGGCGTAGACTTGGTTTCCGGCGGAACAGACAACCATCTGATGCTGTTGGATCTGCGTTCTTTGAATATTACAGGTAAGGATGCAGAAAAAGTGCTGGATGCAGTGGCAATCACAGTCAACAAGAATACCATTCCCGATGACCCTCAGTCTCCTTTCGTTACAAGCGGTATCCGTGTTGGCACACCTGCGGTAACTTCCCGCGGCATGAAAGAAGCGGAAATGGAAGAAATTGCGGAAATCATGGCAATGGTACTGAAGGATTACGAAGGTACCAAAGAAGAAGCGGCAAAGAGAGTGCGTGCGCTGACTGACCGTTTCCCCATTTATGAAGATTAAGCAGTGAAACGTATTTTTATGGTATTTTGAACATAAAAAAGGTGAAACTTCTTTATATAAGAGGTTTCACCTTTCTTTGTTTATTCGTTTGTCTGTTCTTTTGTTCTGGATTCGTGTTCGGAACGATATCTGGACATCAAACCATGGAACAGATCCATTGCGGTAGGTGGTGTGAAGCTGATGGCATTTGCGCCCGCTTCAATGGTGCGTTTGATACTTTCTCTGGTAGGGCCGCCTGTGGCAATAATCGGAATTTCAGGATATTTTGCCCGAATTTTCGCAACCACTTCCGGTGTTTTTCCGGCGGCGGAAATATTCAGGATACCTGCACCGGCTGCGATTCTGGCGTCGATGTCAGTGTTTTCGTCCAGAACTGTGATGACAACAGGAATATCAACGATTTTGCTGATTTCATGAATCACTTCATTGGTGGTGGGCGCATTTACAACAACGGCCATAGCACCAAGAGCTTCCGCGTCTTTTGCCAGCATCACAACACGGGGGCCAGTGGTAGTGCCGCCGCCTACGCCTGCAAAAACAGGAATGCTGGACGCGGTGATGATTGAATTGGTAATGACCTGCTGAGGCGTAAAGGGATATACCGCCAAAACAGCGTCAGCGTTACAGTTACGGATGATGGCAATATCCGTAGAAAAGACAAGGGATTTGATACGTCTGCCCCAAATAACAATGCCGCTGGCTGCCCAGATTTCTTCCGGCATGGTAACGATATGCTTCCGCAGTCTGGTATCAATGCGAGGTGGTTTTTTTTCTGCCAATTCACTCACTCCTTTATATCTGTTCAGTTTCAAAGTGTTTACATAAGAATTACAGTAATAGAATATAACGATTTTTTTTGTTTGTCAAGCGTGGGCAAATGGGAGAAATGTTCTTCTTGGAAGCGGCATGGGACTGGGGTGGGGGGAGGAAAAAACTTGACATACAGGGGGTTTCGGGATAAACTTTGAAGTGTAAATATGTAAACTTTGACATTTTGGAGGGAGATTATTTTTGGAAACCATAATTGGTCTAGGCGTTTCCGTTGTATTGAATATCGTGCTGATTGTGAAGATTATGCTTTTGCAGAAAAAACATGCACAGCACACGGTAACAGAAGAAGGCATTCGCCAGATGGTAGACGCAGGCGGTGACAATGGCTCAATTGATGAATCAGAAAAAGAAATGATCAACAATATTTTTGAGCTGAGCAATACTTCTGTGGAAGAAATCGCCACACATCGTACAGATATTGTTGCGGTGCCTCTGGAAGCCACACTGGCAGAAATCAAGGAAGTGCTGATGGAGGAAAAGTATTCCCGTATTGTGGTCTATGAAGACAGTATCGACAATATTGTAGGCGTATTCCATGTGAAGGATCTGGTTAAGTATATTCTGACCGATTCTACCAGAATGGAGGAAGGCAATTTCCATCTGGAGGACATCATGATGCAGCCCTATTTTGTGCCTTTTTCTAAAAAAACGGACGAGCTCATTGAGGAAATGCAGCGGGAAAAAGTACACATGGCAATTGTTATCGACGAATACGGCGGTACATCCGGTATCGTTACCATGGAAGACGTCATGGAAGAAATTGTCGGGAATATCTTTGACGAATACGATCTGGAAGAAGAGGAAGACATTTGTCCCATTGATGAGAATAGCTATTCCATCAGCGGTAAGGCGGATCTGCAGGATGTTGCAGAACAGCTTGGCATCGTCTTTGAAGATGACGAGGATTATGACACATTAGGCGGTTATCTGATCGGTCGTCTGGGCAGAATTCCGGAAGATGATGAAATGCCGGAAATCGCTGTGGGCGGCTGGCTGTTCCAAATCAAACAGTTTGAAGAAAAACGCATTGAAAAAGTTTATGCTTTGCGGCAGCCGGAAGCCTTGGAAGAGGCAGAAGATGTCACAGAGGATGAAGGATAAGAATATCAAGGAGGAAAAGGATTATGTTAAATGAAAAAGTAGCGCAGCTGATCAATGAACAGGTAAACAAGGAATTCTATTCCGCATATCTGTATCTGGATTTTGCGAACTATTATGCATCTAAAGGTCTGGCAGGTTTTGCAAACTGGTATAAAATCCAGGCACAGGAAGAACGCGATCACGCTCTGCTGTTCTATCAGTACCTGCATAACAACAACGCAACTGTTACACTGGAAGCCATCGGCAAACCCGATGTACCTCTGAACAGCCTGATGGATCCTCTGAAAGCTGGTCTGGAACATGAAGTATATGTAACAGGTCTGATCCATAACATCTATGCAGCTGCACAGGAAGTAAACGACTTCCGCACCATGCAGTTCCTGGATTGGTTCGTAAAAGAACAGGGCGAAGAAGAAACAAACGCCAACGACCTGATCACAAAAATGGAACTGTTCGGCACAGACCCCAAAGCTCTGTATCTGCTGGATTCCGAAATGGCAGCAAGAGTTTATGTAGCGCCCAGCTTGACACTGTAATTTTCAGCGAAAAAGAGAAAGTCTCATTAAGGGCTGCTTTATAAAGAAACAAAGCTGGCTGAAATTCTTCCAATATATAGGATTTCAGCCAGCTTATTTTTATAGGATTGTTTTCTTCTGAAGAAAGCGGTTTTGTCTTTTTTTCTGTACATATTTCCGCTTTCTCTCTTGTTCCCCATTTTGATTTGCGGTATACTGAGGTCAATAGGGAAAAAAGGGGGAAGGATTATGAATGTATTGGCTATTGTGCTGCCAGTGTTCTGTATGCTGGGGCTTGGTATGGCTGCCAATCGTTTCGGTTGGATCAGTCGTGCCGGCATGGACGGTATTAAATTGGTAGCAACCAATATCATGCTGCCTGTTGTTCTGGTAGACGCATTGGGGATGGCAGAGTATAACAAAGTAACACTTCTGCTGTTGGCGGTTATGCTGGTACAGCTTTTCATTGCCACAGGGGCTGGTTATCTGTTACGGCCTTTGGTTGGCGGAAGTCAAAGCAGATATCTGCCTTTTCTGACAGCGACTTTTGAGGGCGGTATGATGGCATATCCATTGTATATGGCATTGTGCGGATCGGAAATGCTTTCCAATATTGCTGCTTTGGATATGGCAAACTGTATTTTTACATTTACCGTTTATCTGGCACTGATTACAGCCACAGGCAAAGGAAAAAGCGGCGGCGGACAGCTGCTTTCCACGGTACTGCGTGCACCTGCTATGTATGGGGTTGTACTTGGTATTTTGCTGGGGGTTACAGGCATACTGCCTAAGATCGCAGGCAGCCGTGTAGGAGATGTATATTCTTCTTTGATTTCCATGATTACCACACCGGTTTCCGCATTGATTCTGTTGTGTGTTGGTTATGATTTGAAACTGGATCACCGGGTGCTTTCTTCCGCGGGGAAATCTGCTGCCATTCGTCTGGTGCTGCAAGGGGTGCTTTTGGTGGGCGTATGGTTTGTACTGCGGAATTTTGTGGCAGAACAGGAAATGAAAATTGCTGTATTCCTGTATGCTTTTATGCCGCCTTGTTTCATGAGTCCTCTGTATGCTGTCAGAGAAAAAGACAAGGTGTATACATCGACAACCATTTCACTCTATACCATATTATCTATCATTGCTTTTACCATTTTGTCCGTCATATTCGGATGATTTTCAAAGCCGCTTTTTCCTGTAAAGAGCGGCTTTTTCTTATGGTTTGCAGTAAGAAGATTTTTCGAAATTGTATGGATAAAAAAACTTCGGGAAAATTCGCTATTGTATCTTTCGGTAATTCTATTTATAATGTACCATAGCGAATACGCATAGCAAATGCAATGAGCAACAGAAAGGCGGAACAAACATGAAGAAAAACTTGCTGGTAGCCCAATCAGGCGGCCCTTCGGCTGCCATCAATGCTACTCTTTGCGGCGTGGTGGAAATGGGATTGGAGCATCCGGAGATTGAGAAAATATATGGCGTTAAAAACGGAATTATGGGGATGTTGTCTGAACGGTTTGTAGACCTGACAGAATTGCTGGCGGATGAAAGCGCGCGTCAGCTCCTTTGCCAGACACCGTCTTCCGCTTTGGGTTCCTGCCATATGAAATTATCTCCCTGGGAAGAAAATGCCTTTGAATATGAAAAGGCCATCAGCATTTTCAGAAAATATAACATTGGTTATTTTATGTATATCGGTGGCAGTGACTCCATGGATACCGTGCATAAATTATCCGAATACTGCCGGAACCATCATATCAATGATATCAAGATCATTGGTGTGCCCAAAGCCATTGAAAACGATCTGCCGGAAACAGACCATTCTCCCGGTTTTGGTTCCGCTGCAAAATATATCGGTACCACATTGACAGAAATTGCATGTGACTGCAATGTATATGCATTGCCTTCCATTACAGTGGTAGAAATCATGGGGCAGGATACAGGCTGGCTCACAGCTTCTTCTGCTTTGGCAAGACTCAATGGAGATGCGGCACCGGATTTGATCTATCTGAGTGAACGTCCTTTTTCCGTGGAACAGTTCCTGTTTGATGTGCGGGAAAAAATGATGGAAAAACGCTCTGTCATTGTGGCAGTCAGCGAAGGTCTGCGCAATGAAGAAGGGGCTTATCTGACAGACAGCCTTCAGAATCGGGTGGAAGATGAATTTGGTCATCGGATTCTGGCAGGGGTTTCCCGCTTCTTGGAGGAAATCCTGCGGCAGGAAATCGGCTGCAAAGTCCGTAGTGTGGAGCTGAATCTTATGCAGCGCTGCGCATCCCATGTAGCAAGTGCAACAGATATTCAGGAAGCACGCACCATGGGACGGGAGTCAGTGCGTTATGCGCTGGAAGGCGGCAGCGGCGAAATGGCTTGCCTGCGCAGAGTTTCCAATGCGCCTTATGCATCGGAAGTGTTCTTCATTCCTGTGGATCAGGTGCTCAATCGTGTGAAACAGGTGCCGGATGAATGGATCAATGAAGAAGGCAATGACATCACACAGGAAATGATGGATTACCTCATTCCTTTGATTCAGGGTGAAATTCCCTGTGCTTATGAAAATGGTGTGCCTGTGCATTTCCATCTTTCCTGATTCATAGCAAAAAAATGTATAAATCAGCCAAAAGTCGTCCATACTTTTCATCGAGGTGGTAGGTATGAAAAGAGGGATTGCGCTTTTGGCTGTTCTTGTTTTTCTCTTCTGCACAGCGGCGGGATATTTGTATACCCAAAGAATGCAGGAACCTGTGACACAGGAAGAAAAAACAGAGCAGACAGAACCTGTTGCAAAAGAAGAAACGGTCATTGGGGAAAATGCGGAAATCGTATATCAGTATTATTATACGGAAGATCAGAGAACTGCGGAGCAGGTGGAACCTGTGCAGAATTATCTTTTGGGTTTGAATCTGGCACAGGTACGCAGTATTTATGATGGCTGGCAGGTGGTTTTCTTTTCACCGGATAAAGTCATTCTGCGCAGTACAGTGGAAGGACGCAGTGATGAAAGTTTTCTGCTGGGTGAGCAAAATGGCATGCTGGCTGTTTTTCGAGAGGATGCCGATGGAAAAATAACATTATATGAATGTACGGATGTGCCTTTATCTGTATTGCCGGAGATAGAACGTCAGCAGATTCGGGAAGGTGTGCGGATATTGGGAGAAGATAATCTTGCCAGGGTTTTGGCAGATTATATCAGTTGATTTTGCCATGTAAGAGAAGGATAAAATGATAAAAAACGCCGGAAATGTTGGCTTTTTGCCAACCTGCATCGGATTTTCTGCTTGATGGCGTTTTGGCAAGAGTGATAAAATTTTGGTGCAAAATGGAAATCATTTATTGAAAATCACGGAGGAATGTTTGACAACAGAAGGATTTTTGAAAAAATGATAAAAAGTAATCCGCATTTTTGATTGTCTGTAAGAAAAATTTTTTGAAAAAATTTTAAAAATAGGCTAGACATTTAATGTCCCACATGCTATAATAACAACTGTGAAAACTCCCCAATATTTTCACATTGCGGTAAGACGCAATCCCAATAAGAAATACCTTCTCTTTGTGAAAATGAGCAGCCATCGGCAGGTTGCTCATTTTCATTTTGTCCGAAAAAAAGAGCCAGTGTTTGACATGAATTTTCCGGCATATTATAATTGGTGCAGGGACGGTGAAAATATGGATTATTATTTGGACTTGGTGCAAAGCGTAAAAAAGAAATACAGACTTTGCAAGGAAGCGTTTTTGCCACAGGCTGTGTTCAGTGACGAATCGGAAAACTTCCGGAAACCGGCAGAACCGTCAGCCGAAGATTTTGTGGAAATTTCTGTACTGACTGGGCGCAATAATGCGTCGGCGGTATATTTATGTGTAGATGATAAAAGATTGTTGATGGAACGAGTGGAAAACGGCCGCGTGTTTGATCGTTATTGCGTTGTTCTGCCGCCGGCGGAAGAAGCGGCTAATTACTTTTTCCAGATCATTCATAATGAAACAACCTATTATTATACAAGAAATGGTGTGTCTCAGGAATTTCCCGTGGACGGATATTTTCGGCTGCTGCGGAATTTCCAGACGCCTGCATGGGCACGGGGTGCGGTGATGTACCAGATTTTTGTAGACCGTTTTTGCAATGGAGATCCTTCCAATGATGTGAAAACAGGAGAATATAACTATCTGGAAAATCAGGTGCAAGCAGTAGAAGACTGGTATGCCCAGCCGGAGGATGGTGATTTTTGCCATTTTTACGGCGGCGACTTGCAGGGGATTTTGCAGAAAATGGACTATTTACAGAATTTGGGTGTGGAAGTATTGTATCTGAATCCCATTTTCGTTTCTCCCAGCAGTCATAAATACGATATTCAGGATTACGACCACGTTGACCCGCACTTTGGCGTGATCGTAGAGGATTATGATAAAGTGGTCGAGCCAGGCGAGAAAAATAGCCAGGCAAAAGCCTATATTACCCGAACCACCAGTGAACGAAACCTTGTGGAAAGTGATGCGCTTTTCATTCGTCTGGTGGAGGAAGCCCATAAAAGAGGCATGCGGGTTATTTTGGACGGTGTATTTAACCATTGCGGTGGATTCCATAAATGGCTGGATCGGGAAGAAGTTTATAAATATCAGAAAAAAGGTGCTTACTACTGCAAGCAGAGCCCTTATCATGATTATTTTTATTGGAAAGAGGATGGCTCTTACGAAGGTTGGTGGGATTATCCCAACCATCCGAAGCTGAATATGGAGAACTGTTCTGCGCTGTATTGGGAGATTATGCGTATCGGGCAGAAATGGGTTTCTCCCCCTTATAACGCTGACGGCTGGCGTCTGGATGTTGCGGCAGATGTGGGCAAATCTGAGGAATTTAATCATAAATTCTGGCATGATTTCCGCAGTGCTGTGAAAAAAGCCAATCCGGAAGCCTTGATTCTGGCGGAACATTACGGAGATGCGGAAGCATGGCTCAGAGGTGATCAGTGGGATGGCGTTATGAATTACGATGCTTTCATGGAACCGGTTTCCTGGTATTTTACGGGCATTTCCAAACATAGCACAGAATCCCGCCCGGATCTGAAAAACAATAACGCTGTTTTCTGGGATACCATTCGGTACCAGATGGGCAGAATGCCTGCTCAAGCAGCTGGCGTTGCCATGAATGAACTTTCCAATCACGATCATTCCCGTTTTCTGACCAGAACAAACGGAAGAACAGGTCGGCTCCACACAGATGGTGCACAGGCGGCAAATCGTGGTGTCAATAAAGCGATGTTCCGGGAAGCGGTGTTGCTGCAAATGACATGGCCCGGCGCGCCTACGGTATATTATGGAGATGAAGCTGGTGTAACTGGCTGGACAGACCCGGATAACCGCAGACCTTTCCCTTGGAATCGGGAAGATGATGAACTGGTACAGTATCATAAAATACTTATTGGTTTGCGGAAAGAGCATATTTCTTTGCGAAAAGGCTCTTTGAAGCCGTTGGATACAGAAAACGGTATTCTGGCATATGGACGTTTTTGTGAAGAAGAACGATGTCTGATTGTCTGCAACAACCGAGAGGAGGCCGTGCAGATTTCTTTACCAGTATGGCAGATCGGTGTGCAGTCCTGGGGCAAAATGGAAGTTTTGCTCAAGACAAAAGAAATGGATTATTTTACGGAAAAAGAACTGCTTTCAGTGGAAAAGGGCATGATACAGCTGGAAATGCCGCCACATAGCGGTATATTGATGAAAGAAGTGTAAGTCATGGATTTGCGGATATTATTTGAAAATGCGGATATGGTGGCTGTGGAAAAACCACAGGGCATGCCTGCTCAGCCGGACAGAACAGGGGATGGGGATTTGCTTTCCCTGCTGTCAGCCCAGATGAAGCAGGAGTTAGGATTGGTGCATCGTCTGGATCGCCCTGTTGGGGGCATTATGGTTTTTGCCAAGACAAAACAGGCGGAAGCAGCCCTTTCCAAAATGATGCAGGCAGGCGGCTGGAAGAAATCTTATCTGACTGTTCTTTGGGGCATGTTGGAAGAAAAGAGCGGTACATGGACAGATTATCTTTTCAAAAACGCCAGAACCAATTTGTCAGAAGTGGTGTCCCCTTCCAGAAAAGGCGCAAAGAAAGCCATTCTGCATTATCAGGTACTAGCAGAAACCATGTGGAATGAGCAACCCCTTTCTCTGGTGGAAATTACATTGGAAACAGGGCGGCACCATCAGATTCGTGTCCAGACTTCCCATCATGGCGCACCCATTTGGGGAGACAGAAAATATAATACATTACAGCCCATGAGAGGCATTGGCAACATGGCTTTATGGTCATGGAAGTTGGAAGGAAAATGGGAAAAACAGAAGGATGGTTTTTCCATTCGTTCCTTGCCCAGCGATATGCCATTTTCGCTTTTTTCGGAAAAATTGGGAGAATTGTAAAAAAGTTGTTTTGCTTTTTTTTGCAATGTGTATTATAATGTTCTTGAAAATAGAGAAACAGATAAAAGAACAGCAATGTTCTTTTATTTTCATTATAAAATTAGCAATCACAAAGGTGGTTGGCTAACAAAATAAAGGACGGTGAATGACAATGCAAGGAAAATTTACAAATAAAGCTCAGGAAGTGCTGAAAAGAGCCCAGGAGGCTGCTTTGAAGCTGGGGAATAAATATGTAGGAACTGAACATATTTTGCTGGGGCTGACATTGGTCAGTGACAGCGTAGCTGCAAAGGCGCTGGAAAGTCAGGGTGTTACCTATCATCAGGTCATGGACAAAATCCAGTCTATGACAGGGGGCACCTCTGCTTACTATATTCCTGCGGACTTTACACCACGGGCAAAACGTGTGGTGGAAAGCAGTGTGCAGGAAGCATTCCGTATGGGTACTGGCTATGTAGGTACAGAACATATCCTCATTGCCCTCATTCGAGAAAATGATAATATTGCTGTACGGATTATGGTATCTCTGGATCTGAATCTCCAGCGTTTGTATGATGACATCATGAACATGCTGGGAGAAGGGGAAGACCAGAACAGCAGCGCTCGCGGTATGAACAGCCAAGGAGAAAAACAGGAAAAAAGCGCCACAGAAACACTGGATAAATTCAGCCGTGATATGACGGCACTGGCAAAGAAAAATAAATTTGACCCCATTGTGGGCAGAGATAAGGAAATCGAACGGATTGTGCAGATTTTGAGCCGTCGTACCAAAAACAATCCTTGTCTGGTGGGTGATCCCGGTGTAGGGAAAACCGCCATTGTGGAAGGTCTTGCCCAGAAAATTGCAGAAGGCAATGTGCCCGATACTTTGAAAAATAAGAGAATTGTGGGTCTGGATCTTTCTGCCATGGTTGCTGGTTCCAAATATCGTGGGGAATTTGAAGAACGTATGAAAAAAGCCATGGACGAAGTAAAAGCTGATGGCAATATCATTCTGTTTGTGGATGAAATCCATACCATCATCGGTGCAGGGGCTGCGGAAGGCGCCATTGACGCATCCAATATTCTGAAACCCGCTCTTTCTCGTGGAGAAATCCAGCTCATTGGTGCCACCACATTGGAAGAATACCGGAAACATATTGAAAAAGACGCTGCTTTTGAACGCCGTTTCCAGCCTGTGAAAGTGGAAGAACCTGACGAACAGGCGGCAGTAGCGATGCTGAAAGCTTTGCGTGATAAATACGAAATGCACCATAAAGTAACCATTTCCGATGATGCCATCGAAGCGGCTGTGAAGCTGTCTTCCAGATATGTATCTGACCGTTTCCTGCCTGATAAAGCCATTGACCTCATTGACGAAGCCGCTTCCCGTCTGCGTCTGAAAACATTCAGCGCACCGGATAATGTGGCGGAAATGGAAGAAAAACTGGCGGAAATGGAAAAAGAAAAAGAAGCTGCCATCAAGACAGAAGAATTTGAAAAGGCGGCGGAAATCAAACGGGCCCAGGATGCGCTTCGCGCTCAGTGGAAAGAAGCCAAAAAAGAATGGGAAAACAACCATGAAAATCAGGCACAGGTAGTCACTAGAGAAGAAGTGGCAGAAGTGGTGTCTGTATGGACAGGTGTGCCTTTGCAGAGTTTGCAGGAAGAAGAAAGTCAGCGGCTTTTGCATCTGGAAGATATCCTTCATCAGCGTGTCATTGGACAGTCGGAAGCCGTAAAAGCACTGGCAAAAGCCATCCGCCGCGGCAGAGTTGGTTTGAAAGATCCCAACCGCCCCATCGGTTCCTTCCTATTCTTGGGGCCTACGGGTGTTGGTAAAACAGAATTGTCCAAAGCTTTGGCGGAAGCCCTCTTTGGGGATGAAGATGCTATAATCCGTATCGACATGTCCGAATATATGGAGAAACACAGCGTATCCCGTATGGTAGGTTCTCCTCCGGGTTATGTGGGTTATGAAGAAGGCGGTCAGCTCAGTGAAAAAGTTCGCCGGAATCCTTATTCTGTTGTCCTGTTCGATGAAATCGAAAAAGCATCTCCTGATGTTTTCAATGTGTTGTTACAGGTGCTGGATGATGGACATATCACCGATGGTCAGGGCAGAAAAGTGGATTTCAAAAACACAGTCATTATCATGACTTCCAATGCCGGCGCAAGAAGCATTGTAGAGCCAAAACGTGTGGGCTTTACCAGCATGGAAACAGAAGAACAGAGTTATCAGAACATGAAGAAAAATGTCATGGAAGAAGTGCGCCATATCTTCAAACCGGAATTTTTGAACCGAATCGACGATATGATCGTATTCCATTCCCTGACACAGGAAGATATTCTGGAAATCGTAAAACTTATGACCAAAACCGTTTCCAAACGTATCAAAGAAAATATGGACATTACCGTTACCTTTACGGATAAAGCCCTGGAAAAAATCGCGGAAGAAGGCTATGACAAAGCCTTTGGCGCAAGACCTCTCCGTCGTGCCATCCAGTCCCGCATTGAGGATGCTTTTGCGGAAGAATATCTCATGGGCAACTTCAAAGCAGGGGATAAAGTTTCCGTTGGTTTAAAAACAAACGGCTTCCTTTTCCGTGTGGTAAAATGAACGAACAAATAGGTAGAAAAAAGCAGAATTTTGGTATATACCTGCGGCAGGTTTTGTGATATAATCAATCTGATATAATATCAGAAATATTACCGTGCATATTCTTGTTCGGAATAGACAATAAAGAAAGGACGCTTGGGAGGTAAGCAACATGGCAGTAATTGAGGAATTGATTAGAAAAGAAGATGACGGCAGCATCAGTTTCGGTAACTACCTGATGGATGAAAAGAAAAAAGTGCTGGACTTTGAAGTGCAGGGCGATTTGTATAAAGTAAAAACATTTAAAGAAATCACAAAACTGGAAAAGAACGGTAAAATGCTGCTGGAAGCAGTACCCGGCGCAACTGTTCTGAACTTTGCACAGGATGAAAGAGGCGTTTCCTTCCTGGTGGAAGCAGAAGAAGATGTTCAGCTGACACTGGAACTGGAAGCAGATACAGAATACAAAATTCTGGTTGACGACGTAAACGTTGGCAAAATGAAAACAAATATGACAGGCAAAGTGACATTCTCTGTGGAAATCCAGAAAAATGCAACACCTGTAAAAATTGAAAAAATCGGCTAAAATCTGATTTTTCAGTACATGATGAAAAGAAAATCGATAGAGTCTTGTAAAAGGCTTTATCGATTTTTGTTTATCTGTCTGTTTTTGTGATGACAACAGAAAAGGTTATCATCGAGGTGGAAGAATGAGAGTAAAAACATCGTATATTTGCAGTGAATGTGGATACAAAAGCTCAAAATGGATGGGAAAATGCCCGGAATGTGGAGAGTGGAACACATTTTCTGAACAGGAAGAAACCAAAAAGGAAAAAAGCAGTGCAAAGCCCGTACAGCTGACCCTTTCCCGCTTGAAGGAAGTGGAAAGCAGCAAAAGCCAGCGGCTTTTGACAGGTATTGGGGAGTTTGACCGTGTTATGGGCGGTGGCATCGTCCGGGATTCCGTAACCATTTTGACATCTCCTCCCGGTGGCGGCAAATCCACATTGTGCCTGATGGTGGCATACCAACTGGCAAATGCAGGCTACCGTGTGTTATATGCAACAGGGGAGGAAAGTGACAGCCAGATCAAGAATCGAGCAGACAGGATATTGGGGGATATTGCCGATAATATCTGGATTTTGGCAGATACTTCTATGGATGCGGTATTGTCTGCCGTTGGGGAAGTAGACCCGGATTTGATCATTCTGGACAGTATCCAGACATTCTCTCTGGCGGAATTTTATCCGGCGAGGGCAGGCAATCCTACCCAGACCATGGAATGCGCTTCCGCATTGGTGCAGTGTGCAAAGGATAAGCGCAGACAGCGAGCAGCGCTGATGATTGGGCAGATGAATAAAAATGATGAGATTGCTGGTCTGCGTGCATTGGAACATCTGGTGGATACGGTTCTGGTGCTGGAAGGAGAAGGGGCAGATGAGCTTCGTGGACTTCTGGCGACGAAAAATCGTTTCGGCAGCACTGGAGAAATGGGCTTTTTTGCCATGACAGAAAAGGGACTGCGTTCCATTGACAATCCTTCAGAATACTTCATTACCAAGCGAAATAGAAATGAACTGGTTTCTGGCAGTGCTGTTACAGTTTTGCGGGAAGGCTCCCGTCCCATTGTGGCAGAAGTGGAAAGTCTGGTTTCCCAGTCCTTTACACCATATCCTTCTCGGATCAGTGAAACCATGAAAAAAGATACCCTTCATACACTGCTTTCCATTTTGGAACAGCGGGGCAATGTGAAACTTTATGATAAAAACGTGGTGGTTAAGACCACAGGCGGCTTGTTCTTGAAGGAGCAGGCAGCAAATTTGGCGGTGCTCATGAGTATTGTGTCGTCTGTGAAGAACAGACCTATCCCGCCGGATTGGGCGTTCATTGCCGATGTGGGGCTGACGGGAGAATTGAAGCGGGTACCTGCCATGGAAAGTCGTTTGAAGGAGCTTGACCGGCTGGGATACGCAAAAATTATTGTGGCAAAAGGCGCTGCTGGGCAAGTTGTTTTGCAGCATGCAGAAGTAATTGAATGTCGTCTTTTGCAGAATGTTATGGCAATTTTGACAGAATTTTACAGCAAAATGCGTGATTGATTTTCTGTATCTTCTGGCGTTCATTGTATTTTTATAGTTTACGAATAGAAAAACCTATATTATAATAAAGCAATAGGCATTGAAGGAATCAAGATTTTGACTGATGATTCAGTGAATATACAAAGGAGGTATGATAAGCATGCAGGAAGTAAAAATTAAAAAGTTCAAAAAGGTGCTGGTTGCCAACCGTGGCGAAATTGCCATCCGTGTGTACCGTGCCCTGAATGAACTGGGTATTCAGACAGTTGGTATTTTCTCCAAAGAAGATAAATACTCTCTGTTCCGTACCAAAACAGACGAAGCATATATGCTCAATCCTGAAAAGGGTCCCATCGACGCATATCTGGATATTCGTAATATCATCAACATTGCAAAGGCAAAAGGCGTTGACGCCATCCACCCCGGCTATGGTTTCCTTTCCGAAAACCCCGCTTTTGTAGAAGCATGTAACCAGGCTGGTATCGCTTTCATCGGCCCTGATGTGGATGTTATGTACTCCATGGGGGACAAAATCTCCTCTAAACAGATGGCTATTGAATGTAATGTACCCATCATCCCTGGTGTTGACCATGCCATCAGAAGCCTGGACGAAGTTATGGAAGTAGCGGAAAGAGTCGGCTACCCCGTTATGCTGAAAGCCAGCAATGGTGGCGGCGGACGTGGTATGCGTATCGTCAACAGCGCGGAAGAAATGCCTAAGGAATTTGACGAAGCAAGAAACGAAGCGAAAAAAGCCTTCGGTGACGATAAAATTTTCGTTGAAAAATATCTCCGTGACCCCAAACACATTGAAGTTCAGGTTCTGGGTGACAAATACGGCAACGTTGTGCACCTCTTTGACCGTGACTGTTCTGTGCAGCGCCGTCATCAGAAAGTTGTGGAATTTGCTCCCGCTTTCACTGTCAGCGATGCAGTCAGAGAAAAAATCTTCGCAGATGCCGTTCGTCTGTCCAAACATGTAGGATACAAAAATGCTGGTACACTGGAATTTTTGGTGGATGCAGACGAAAACTACTATTTCATCGAAATGAACCCCCGTATTCAGGTAGAACATACCGTAACAGAAGAAGTAACGGGTATTGATATCGTGCAGGCACAGATTCTGATTGAAGAAGGTTATCCTCTGGATTCCCCTGAAATCGGCATCAAATCTCAGGATGACATCCATTCCAATGGTTATGCCATTCAGCTGCGTGTTACCACAGAAGACCCTGCCAACAATTTCCTGCCTGACACAGGCAAAATCAGTGTATACCGTTCTCCTGCCGGCAATGGTATCCGTCTGGATGGCGGTACTGCTCACACAGGTGCGGAAATTACACCTTTCTATGACAGCTTGCTGGTAAAAATCATTGCTCACGACAGAACATTTGAAGGCGTAACAAGAAAAGCTGTTCGTGCTATCAAAGAAACCAGAATCCGTGGTGTAAAAACAAATATTCCTTTCCTCATCAACGTACTGCAGAGTGACGTTTGGAATGCTGGTAAATGCACCACAACATTCATTGAAAAAACACCTGAATTGTTCCATATCGTATTGGGTAAAGACAGAGCGACCAAGATTGCTGAATTTATCGGTAATAAGATCGTAAACGAATCCAAAGGTCATAAGCCTGAATTTGATCCCATTGTGCCTCCTTCCTTCGGACAGGACCAAAATGGCAAGACCATCTTTGTAGAAGGCGCGAAAGACAAGTTCCTGCGTATGGGCGCAAAAGACTATACACAGAGCCTGCTGAAAGAAAAACGCCTGCTGGTAACAGATACCACCATGCGTGACGCCCATCAGTCTCTGATGGCAACACGTCTGCGTACAAACGACCTGATCGTTGCAGCGCCTGCAACCAACATGGCAATGGCAAACGCATTCTCCGTAGAAGCATGGGGCGGTGCAACATTCGACGTAGCTTACCGTTTCCTGACAGAATCTCCTTGGAGAAGATTGCAGCAGCTTTCCGAAGCAATGCCCAACACACTGATCCAGATGCTGCTGCGTGCATCCAACGCTGTTGGTTACGCAAACTATCCTGATAACGTTGTTAGAGAATTCATCAAAGTTTCCGCAGAACGCGGCGTAGACGTATTCCGTATCTTCGACAGCTTGAACTGGCTGGAAAACATGAAGATGCCCGTTGAAGAAGCACTGAAAACAGGCAAGATCGTAGAAGGTGCTATCTGCTACACCGGCGATATTCTGGATCCTAAGGAAACAAAATATACACTGGATTACTATATCCGCAAAGCAAAAGAACTGGAAGACATGGGCTGCCACATTTTCGCAATCAAAGATATGGCAGGTCTGCTGAAACCTTATGCTGCAAAAGAACTGTTTACAGCACTGAAACAGGAACTGCATATTCCTCTGCACCTGCATACCCATGACACCACAGGCAACGGTGTCAGCACCGTACTGATGGCTGCGGAAGCAGGCGTAGATATTGCAGACTTGGCAATCCAGTCCATGAGCTCCCTGACCAGCCAGCCTTCTATGAACGCAGTTGTAGAAGCACTGCGCGGTACAGAACGTGATACCGGTCTGGATCCCGATCAGCTGGTTGAACTGAGCCATTACTATCAGGGTGTACGTCAGATCTTCACTGGCTTTGAAAGTGAAATGAAGACACCCAATACAGAAATTTATAAATACGAAATCCCCGGCGGTCAGTACTCCAACTTGCTGGCACAGGTAAAATCCATGGGCTCCGCAGATAACTTTGAAGAAATCAAACATCTGTACAAAGAAGCCAACGAACTGCTGGGCAACATCGTAAAAGTAACACCTTCTTCCAAGGTTGTTGGGGATATGGCGATCTTCATGTCCAAAAACGGTCTGAATAAAGACAATATCCTCACAGAAGGTAAAGATATTTCCTATCCTGAATCCGTTGTGGATTACTTCATTGGGAACATCGGTCAGCCCGAAGGCGGTTTCCCCAAAGAATTGCAGGAAATCGTGCTGAAAGGCAGAAAACCTATCGATGGCAGAGCAGGTGCGCTGCTGCCTCCCGCTGATTTCGATGCCATTGCAAAGCATTTGAAAGAAGCACACGTTATGAAAAACGTGAACCCCAGAAACATCATCAGCTATGCGCTGTATCCGAAGGTATATGATGACTACTGCGACCATTGGGAATACTACACAGACGTATCCAAACTGACCAGTGATGTATACTTCTTCGGTTTGGCAAAAGGTGAAGAAACTTCCATCGAAATCGGTGAAGGTAAAGATATCATCATCAAATTCATTGATATGTCCGAACCTGATGCAGAAGGTTTCCGCGCGCTGACATTCGAAATCAACGGCGTTATGCGTGAAGTAAAAGTTCTGGATAAACATCTGGAAGTTAAGAGCGACGGTAAACTGAAAGCCGATAAGAACAACCCTTACCACCTGGGTTCTTCTATCCCCGGTACTATCAGCAAGATTCTGGTAAAAGAAGGCGAAGAAGTGAAGAAGAACCAGCCTCTGCTGACCATCGAAGCAATGAAGATGGAAACATCTATCGTAGCAAAAGAAGATGGCGTTATCGACAAGATCTATGCTGTGGAAGGCGAAAAAGTCAGCCAGGGCGATCTGCTGGTATCCTTCGCAAAAGAAGAAGAATAATTTTTCTTCATCTGCACATCAATATAAGCATAAAAACCCGAAACACAATTTGTGTTTCGGGTTTTTTGAAACAAAAAAGATACCCCTTGGGAAAAGGAGTATCTTTTTTATTTTTATTCTGTTTTCGGTTTTACAAAGAGCATTGCAAAAGCAATTGCCAGCAGGATACAGCAGATTACCAGAGCTGTGCTGCCCCAAAGTTTTGTGCCGACGGCACCAATGGCAGCACCTAAAATAAAGAATAGGATAATGCTGTAATAATGAAAACTTTTTTCTCTGAGGGAAGGGTCTTTTGTCTGGAAATATTTCACCAGATGGTCTGTTCCGCTGCGCAGATTGCCGGTACACATGGTGGTGGCATAGGGCATGCCATGGAATTTACGGAAACTTTGTACCTGCATGGCACAGATAAAGGAAACCAGTGCGTTGGCAAAGGCGTCAGTTTTTCCAAGGGGAAGAAAAATCACGACAACCAAAGCCAGAATTTCAATGAGAAGCACTGTCTGCCGCCAGTGCAGGGCTAGTTTTCCTTCCAGACGATGTTTGATCCATTCATCCACAAAAACGCCGGCAACAAACGCCAAAATGGGCACCAGATAGGAAAGGGCTTTTTTGAAATCCCCTTCAGATAAGTGCACACCCAGCAGGACGATGTTGCCTGTTTGGGCATTGGCAAAAACCTGACCTCGTGCCAGGTAAGTATATGCGTCCAGAAACCCGCCTACGGCTGCCAGTATGGCACCGATTCGGAAGGAGTCGGACATTTGGTCTGTATGTAATGTCATATATCAATCTCCTGTTATATCATGTATTTTCTGTCCAAAGAACGGTATTGCAGAACTTCTGCCAGATGGCGGACAGTAATTTCTTCGCTGCCGTCTAAGTCAGCTGCCGTTCTGGCAACTTTCAGTATTTTGTGGTAAGCTCTTGCGCTTAAGTCCATGGAAGAGAAAGCTGCCTTCAGCAGTTTTTGTTCTGCTTCCCCGAGAACGCAGTATTTCTCTACTTGTGCGGCGTTAAGCTGGGCATTGAAGAAAATTCCTTCCTTTTTATATCGCTGAAGTTGGATTTCGTGGGCTTTTACCACGCGCTTTTTGATCTCTGTCGAAGATTCGCCGGAAGCGGTGCTTTGGAGATCTTCATAGCCCACCGCAGGCATTTCCACCATCAAATCAATACGGTCTAATAGAGGCCCACTGATTTTGCTTTGGTATTTGGCAATTTCATTGACGGTGCAGTGACATTTATCCCCGCTGCCAAGATAACCGCAGGGGCAGGGGTTCATGGCTGCCACCAGCATGAAATCAGAGGGGAATGTCAAAGTGCCGCTGACACGGGCAATGGTGACTTTTCCATCCTCCATGGGCTGCCGCATGACTTCCAGAGCAGAACGCTGAAATTCAGGCAATTCGTCCAGAAACAACACACCATTATGGGCCAAGGAAATTTCCCCGGGTTTTGGGATTCTGCCGCCGCCAGTAAGGGCAGAAGCGGAAATGGTATGATGGGGAGAACGAAAAGGTCTGTGGTGAATCAAGGCGTTTTTATTCTGCAAAAGACCTGCCACACTGTAAATTTTCGTAATTTCAATGCTTTCTGCAAAAGTCAGGTCAGGCAGTATGGTAGGAAATCGTTTTGCCAGCATGGTTTTACCGGAACCGGGAGGGCCGATAAGCAGGATATTATGTCCGCCGGCAGCTGCCAGTTCCATGGCACGTTTGGCATTTTCCTGTCCTTTTACATGAGAAAAATCCAGACTTTCCCATTCTTTGTCATCGGCAAAGAGATTGTCCAGATCCACATGATAGGGCTGTAATGTTTCCTGATTTTGCAAAATGGCGACTAATTGCCGCAGACTATGAAGGGGATAGACCTCCATGCCTTCCACAAGAGCCGCTTCTTCGGCATTTTCATAGGGCACAAAGCATTTTGTGATGCCATCCTGCAATGCGCCGTAAACCATAGGCAGAACGCCGTTGACAGGGCGCAGAGAACCATCCAGAGAAAGTTCTCCAGCCAGTAAATATCCATCTAATGCTTCAGCAGGCAGGGTTCCCATAGCAGTCAGGATCCCTGCGGCAATGGGCAGGTCAAAGGACGCCCCTTCTTTTTTCGTGTCCGCTGGTGCTAAATTGACCGTGATACGTTTGGTTGGAAAGGACAGCCCTGTGTTTTTGATGGCAGTGCGTACCCGTTCTCTGGATTCTTTCACAGCAGAATCCGGCAGCCCTACAATGTCAAAAGCAGGCAGTCCGCTGCTTAAGTCAACTTCTACATTGACAGCATACGCGTCAATGCCAAGCAGTGCGGCGCTATGAATAATGGAAAGCATGACCTCGCCTCATTTCTCTTGAAAAATTCTGTTCTTATCATAACAATTCTTACGAAAAAGTGCAATGAAAATTGGAGATTTCTACCAGTACATGCATAGGGATTCACATTATTTTCAAATTTTTAGAAAAAAATCATTGAATTTTGAAAAGAAAGCATATATAGTAGATTGCGTAACTGGCAAGGGGATAAGGAGGTGTCATTGTGGAAGAAACGTATCTGATGTGGCTGGCAAGAGTGACACTGCATAACACAAAGAAAGCCTTTCAGCTTTTGGGAAGATTTGGTACAGCGGAAAATGTTTTTTACGCAGAACCGGAAGAAATCCGCAGCGCCTTGGGCAATGCCACAAAGCTTGCAGATACCATTTTATCCCAACGAGACCCTGAAATGCTGGATGAATGGATGATCGAATTGGAAGAAAAAGAAATCTCCTTTTATTCCTATTTCCACCCGTCCTATCCTTATTTGCTGAAACAGATTTACGATCCGCCTTTGGGGATTTATGTGAAAGGCGTTCTGCCAGATGACCATATTGACAAAATCGGTGTCATAGGCGCCAGAAGGTGTTCTCAATATGGCGCATCCGTGGCTTACCGCATCACAAAAGATTTGGGTCAGACCAATGTGATTGTTGTCAGCGGCATGGCCAAAGGTATTGACGCAGTTGCCCATAAAGGCATCATGGATGGCGGCGGAAAAACCATCGCTGTACTGGGCTGTGGCGTAGATGTTTGTTATCCTGCGGAAAATCGGGAATTGATGGAGCGGATCATAGAAAACGGCTGTGTGCTGTCAGAGTATCCGCCGGGAACAAAAGCGGTTCCTTATCATTTTCCCTATCGCAACCGCATTATCAGCGGTCTTTCTAAACTGATTGTCGTCATTGAAGCAGGAAAACGCAGCGGCACATTGATTACAGCCGATTTAGCACTGGAAAACGGCAGGGATGTTTTCGTTCTGCCAGGCAATGTGACCAGCAAACTGAGCGAAGGCACCAATAACCTGATTAAGCAGGGCTGCCCAATCATTACAGAATCGGGAGATATTTTAGAGGAACTTGGCATATCCTATCAAGAAAAGGAAAAGACCCGTTTCTATGAAAAAGTAGAAGAAAAACTGACACCCGAAGAACGGGAAATTTATGAGAAAATAACTGAGGCAACACCGGTAACGGCTGAGGAATTGAGCCGGATGCTGGATAAGCCAATTCAGGATATACAATATGTACTTTCTCTGTTGGAAATCACTGGATATATTCGAAAATTACAGCAGGCGGGTTATGTCCGCAGTTAACAGAGAAGGCTGAGAGGTGAAGATATGAGCAAAGAAGCGACTGCAGCAAAACCAAAGAAAACAACTAAGAAAGCTGCGTCAAAGAAATACCTTGTCATTGTAGAATCTCCTGCAAAGGCAAGTACCATTGGAAAATTTTTGGGAAGCAATTATAAAATCGAGGCTTCCATGGGGCATATCCGAGATCTGCCCAAAAGCCAGATGGGCATTGACATTGAACACGATTTTGAACCCAAGTATATCACCATCCGCGGCAAAGGCGATTTGCTGAGCAAACTGAAAAAAGAGGCGAAGGCTGCCGATAAAGTCTATCTGGCAACTGACCCGGACCGTGAAGGGGAAGCCATCAGTTGGCATCTGCTTCACGCCCTCAATTTAGGTGATGATAAGGACATCAGCCGTATCACCTTCAACGAAATCACAAAGGCTGCGGTAAAACGCTCCATTTCTGAAGCAAGAGAAATCGACATGGATTTGGTGGATGCCCAGCAGGCACGCCGTGTGCTGGACAGAATGGTGGGTTATACCGTCAGTGACTTATTATGGAAGAAAGTCAAAAAAGGCCTCAGCGGCGGTCGTGTACAGTCTGTTGCACTGCGTCTGATCTGTGACAGAGAGGACGAAATCCGTGGCTTTATTCCAGATGAATATTGGACCATCGGTGCAAAACTTACCGATGCGGAAAAGAAAACATTTGAAGCCAGATTTTACGGAAAGGGCAGTGAAAAAATGGAACTGCCCAACGCACAGGTGGTTCAAGAAGTGGAAAACGGTCTGAAAGGACAGGATTTCATCGTCAAAGAAGTGAAAAAAGGTACACGCCAGAAGAAACCTGTTGCACCTTTTACCACCAGTACCATGCAGCAGGAAGCCAGCAAGCATTTGAACATGGCAACACAGAAAACCATGCTCATTGCCCAGCAGCTTTATGAAGGCGTTCATGTAAAAGGGGAAGGCAATGTGGGTCTGGTTTCCTATATCCGTACCGACTCCTTCCGTATTTCCGATGAAGCCTATGAAGCAGCTGTTTCCTATATCGGTGAAAACTTCGGGGAAGAATATGTAAATCCCGAACGTGTGGTATATAAATCCAAAGGGAAAACACAGGATGCTCACGAAGCCATCCGTCCCACAAATGTACAGCGGACACCTGACAGCATCAAAGAATCCCTGACAAAAGATCAGTATAAACTTTATAAACTCATTTGGGAACGCTTCGTTGCCAGCCAGATGAGTCCCGCGCTCTATGATACCATGCAGGTGAAAATGGCAGCAGGGGAATATAGTTTCCGTGCTTCCGGTTCTCGTTTGACTTTCCGGGGCTTCTTGGAAGTTTATAACAAAGGGGAGGAAGAAGCCGATGTGCAGATGCCTGTGCTGAAAGAAGGCGATGTGCTGAAAGCACTGGAAATCCTGCCGGAACAGCATTTCACACAGCCTCCTGCACGTTTCACAGACGCTTCTCTGATTAAGACACTGGAAGAAATCGGTGTAGGGCGTCCCAGTACCTATGCACCTACATTGACTACCATTCAGGCAAGAAACTATGTCACAAAAGAAGCCAAAAACCTCTATCCCACAGAATTGGGAGAAGTGGTAAACGATATCATGAAATCCTATTTCCCTGACATTGTGGACGTCGACTTCACCGCAAACATGGAAGAACGTCTGGATGATGTGGAAATGGGCAGAGAAGAATGGAAACAGATCATCCGTGATTTCTATCCCGGTTTCCATGAAGCAGTGGAAAACGCAGTGGAAAAACTGGCGAAAGTGGAAATCAAAGATGAAGTGACTGATGTCATCTGCGAAAAATGCGGCAGAAACATGGTCATCAAATATGGCAGATACGGAAAATTCCTGGCTTGTCCCGGTTTCCCGGAATGCCAGAACGCGAAACCTTTCTTTGAAGAAGCCGGTGTGAACTGTCCTGAATGCGGCGGCAAAGTTCTCATCAAGAAAACAAAGAAAGGCAGAACATATTTCGGTTGTGAAAACAATCCCGAGTGCGGCTTCATGTCCTGGAACAAACCTACCGGGGAAAAATGTCCCGTCTGCGGCAGTTTCCTGGAAGAAAAGGGAAAGAAAAATCCCAAAATCGTATGCTCCAATGAAAAATGCGGCTATATGCGGGAGCCTGAACCGGAAAAAGAAGAAAATACAGAGGAATAAATCGCTGTTTTTTCAGAAAAAGTTGAAAAAAACCATAATTTATGGTTGTAATTTGTATGGGATTGTGCTATAATCCCATAGGTAACTTAAAAACACACGCATTTGCTGCCCTGTGTCCGGTGCCGAAGTGTTCGGTGACACGGGGGATGATGCGGAGGACAAACCACAGGAGGTGCGCTATGAGCGTAATTTCAATGAAACAGTTGTTAGAAGCTGGTGTACATTTTGGTCACCAGACAAGAAGATGGAACCCTAAAATGGCTGAATACATCTTCGCAGAAAGAAACGGTATCTACATCATCGACCTGCAGAAAACCGTTAAAAAAGTAGACGAAGCTTATGCTGAAATCTGCAACATCGTAGCTGACGGCGGCGAAGTTCTGTTCGTTGGTACAAAGAAACAGGCACAGGAATGCATCAAAGAAGAAGCTGAAAGATGCGGTATGTACTACGTTAACCAGAGATGGCTGGGTGGTATGCTGACAAACTTCAACACAATCAAAACAAGAATTGCAAGACTGAAAGAACTGGAAAAAATGCAGGAAGATGGCACTTTTGACGTTCTGCCCAAAAAAGAAGTTGCAGCCCTGATGCACGAAATGGAAAAACTGGAAAAGAACCTGGGCGGTATCAAAGAAATGAAGAAGATCCCCGATCTGATGTTCGTTGTTGATACAAGAAAAGAAAAAATCGCTGTTCAGGAAGCACACACACTGGGTATTCCCATCGTTGCTATCGTAGATACAAACTGCGATCCCGATGAAATTGACTACGTAATCCCCGGTAACGATGACGCTATCCGCGCCGTAAAACTGATTGCTTCCAAAGTAGCTGATGCAGTTCTGGAATCCAAACAGGGTGAACAGGAAAACGCAGAAGCAGCTGAAGAAACAGTAGCTGAATAATTTCATAGGCAATTTGCCCGAGCTTCAGCCGATTCACGGGCTGAAGCTCTTTCTTATCATAAAACCAATATACGGAGGGAAAAGAACATGGCTATTACAGCAGCAATGGTAAAAGAACTGAGAGAAATGACAGGCGTTGGCATGATGGACTGCAAAAAAGCCCTGACTGAAACAGACGGCGATATGGAAAAAGCAGTTGAACTGCTGAGAGAAAAAGGTCTGGCAGCTTCTGCGAAAAAAGCAGGCCGTATTGCTTCCGAAGGTATCGTTGATGTTTACCTGAGCGATGACAACAAAGTTGGTACAATCGTAGAAGTAAACTCCGAAACAGACTTCGTTGCAAAGAACCAGGTATTCAGAGATTATGTTGCAGCAGTTGCAAAACAGGCTTCCACAACAACAGCAACAGATATGGATGCTTTCTTCGCTGAAAAATGGGATCTGGATCCTCAGTTCACAGTAAAAGAAGCTCTGAGCCAGCAGGTAGCAGTTATCGGTGAAAACCTGAACATCAGACGTTTCGAAAAATTCGAAAAAGCTGGTTCCGGCAGACTGGTTTCCTACATCCACGGCGGCGGCAGAATCGGCGTTCTGATCGAACTGGCTTGCGATAACGACAGCGACGCTCTGGAAGAACTGGGCAAAAACGTTGCAATGCAGATTGCAGCTCTGAACCCTAAATTCATCGCTGAAAAAGACGTTCCCGCTGACTTCATCGAAAAAGAAACAGAAATCCTGACAGTACAGGCTAAAAACGATCCTAAAAACGCAAACAAACCCGAAAACATCATTGCAAAAATGATCGAAGGCAGACTGAAAAAAGAAATGAAAGAATTCTGCCTGATTGAACAGCCTTACGTAAAAGACGGCGATCTGACAGTGAAAAAATACATTGACTCCGTAGCAAAAGAAGTAGGTGCTCCTATCGAAATCACACGTTTCGTACGTTTCGAAACAGGCGAAGGTCTGGAAAAGAAAGACGAAAACTTTGCTGACGAAGTAGCAAAAGCTATGCAGTAATCTGCAAAGATATTTTGCACATCTTATGAATTCCAAAACGGATAGAACCTTGCAAAAGGTTTTATCCGTTTTTTTCTTTGTGAAACTTTTACAGAAATTTGGTTGCGTCCGTCCGTAAAAAATGGTTAAATGAAGGTGAGAACATGCACTAGGAGGGAATGAAATGAAACAACTGGTTTATCATTACTGCAGCTTATCGACCCTTTTGAATATATTGGAACATAAGACCATCCGTTTATCTGATATCAATAAACAAAACGACACCAATGAAAGCAAGGCTCTTTTGCATATCACCCGCAACCGCGCCATTCAGATTATGCTTTCCCGTCCGGGAGTAGATAGTGATCAGACCTTTGGTGGCTTGACATATCGGGAATTTATTGTGTACCTCATTGATAAAATGATCGAACATGTAAAAGGGTATAAAGATTTGATGGCGTATATTGCCTGCTTTTCGGAATCTGACGACTATCTGGCACAATGGAGGGGCTATGCGGATAACGGCAGAGGCGTTGCCATTGGTTTTGACGTGGAAACCATTGAGCGGCTCATTGAGCAGATTCCCGATGCCCAGTTGGAATTCCGTAAGGTCCATTATATCGACACCAATAAGAACGTTATGGACTGCGATACCACCCAATGTAATCTGAGCTTGAACCGCCATGCGGCAAAACTGGTGGAAACCCTGTTTTCCTATATGGAGCGAAACGAAACGAAGCAGATTCTGGATGGTACTTATTTGGATTCTCAGGCAGGACACTGGTTCATTCCTCTTTTGCAGGATTCTTTCTTCTATAAAGACGATTCCTTTGCAGAGGAGGATGAATGGCGGCTGATTTTGAAAGATGAAATCATCAAAAGCGAAAGCGATTGGGAAAACATATATAATTGGAAACGCACAGGACATTCCATCAGACCGGCAATGAAACGTCTTTTCCCTAAGGCGTTGGAATTCCGTGTGGAGGATAATGACATTGTTTCTTACATGGATATGGATTTCTCTGATGGGGATTATATGCATAATGATATGATTCGGGAAATCGTCATTGGGCCAAACTGCCGTTTGGAGGAAGAAGATGTATTCCAGCTTCTTGGTCATTTTGGCTTTGATACCGCGGATGTCAAAATCCGTAAATCAGATTCTTCTTATCGTATTTGAATATAGAATGAAAAAGGCTGTTTGTGGGCAATCTTTCACAGACAGCTTTTTTTACATGAAAATAACCAAAAACAATCAAATTTAGTCAATTTCAATAAAAATTAGTCATAATTTTTGTGACCTAATATGATTGAATATGACTGAATTTGGTTATATAATAAATCCAAGTTAAAAATATTTCAAAAACAGTCATTGGAGGTGAGACTGTGATTTACACAGTTACCTTTAATCCATCTTTGGATTATATTGTGGAAGTACCCTCCTTTCAGATGGGTATGACCAATCGAACTACGTCAGAAAGTATCTTTCCGGGCGGAAAGGGCATCAACGTTTCCATGGTACTGCAAAATCTTGGTGTAGAAAGTACAGCACTGGGATTCACTGCTGGATTTGTGGGCGATGAAATCTGCCGCCTGTTACAGGAAAAAGGATGTCATACGGCATTTATGACTCTGCCGGAAGGATGTAGCCGCATCAATGTGAAATTGAAGTCTGCGGACGGCACAGAAATCAATGCCAGAGGCCCGGTCATTACAGAAGAAGCCTTGCAGCATCTGATGCAGAAACTGGATATGCTGGAAAAAGGCGATGTGCTGGTTCTGGCGGGAAGCATTCCCACAGGTCTGCCGGCAACCATTTATCAGGATATTCTCCATCGTCTGACGAGCAGAGAAATTCTGACCGTTGTGGATGCCACAGGCAATCTGCTTTGCAATGTGTTGGAACATCATCCGTTTTTGATCAAACCCAATCATCATGAACTGGGTGAGATTTTTGATGTGACCATTGATGATATGGAAAAGGTGAAAATTTATGCCGGAAAACTGCAGGAACAGGGTGCAAGAAACGTACTGGTTTCCATGGGCGGAAAAGGTGCGGCTCTGCTGACAGAAAAAGGCGATTTTTATCATTTGCCTGCCCCTGAGGGAAAGTTGGTCAACAGCGTTGGTGCAGGAGATTCCATGGTAGCTGGATTTTTGGCAGGCTGGCTGGAAAGCGGGGATTATGCCCATGCCTTTAAAATGGGGATTTCCGCAGGCAGTGCCAGCGCTTTCAGTGAAAATCTGGCAACGAAAGAAGAAGTATTGGCTTTATATGAAAAGTTAAAATAAAGGGAGGGGACCCACATGCGTATTACAGATTTGCTGGATCGCCGCAGTATTGCCCTTGATGCAAAACCGGCGTCCAAGAAAGAAGCTTTGGACACAGTTATTCAGTTGATGATCGACAGTGATAAAATCAAAGATGCGGAGGCT
>OFLY01000186.1_pt1 | contig 52237 bp, 52 predicted proteins | sample 1541161 | NCBI WGS metagenome assembly OFLY01 (sample SAMN04209247, study PRJEB22552) | human gut metagenome | biome: gut; material: feces | host: Homo sapiens | place: USA: Oklahoma | reverse complement strand
ATAAGGTCCAATATATATCCTCTAAAGAGGGTAGGTTTCCAAATACCTTCACTTTCCAAAAAATTAGTCAGTTTACTGTATATCATTTTCTCAATACAGTGATAGTCTTAAACGTAACAAAAAAAAGGCCGGATAAACCGACCTTTTATCACATCATTATAAATTGATTCCATGTATCGCATTTTCATATATAAATTGTTTTAATTCATCAGGCTTTCCAGTGTTATAGTATTTAAGTAAAACAACATTAAATTGCTCCATATACTTATCTGTAATCGTCATGATACCTGCTCCTGCTGAAATCAAAATTTTGTTTGCTAACATTAAACTGGTGCGTTTATTTCCATCCCAAAAAAATTGTCCTCTGGTTCCCCATACAAAAACTTCTAAAGCCTTGTCCGTAGCAGACATATCGCTATTAGATAAGATATGATCTAATTCCTTTATAACAGTTTCTTTTTCTGGAATAGGTGGTATATAATCTGTACCAGATATGCCTACCGTTCCTGTTCTCAATTTTCCCCATTCCAAAGCTTCATTTCTGGCAATATATTCATTTAATTTACACCAATACGCGAATGTAATTAGTTCTTCTACCGTATGGAGTAGATATTTCCAAGCGTCACGCATATTTAAGATCGCCTGAATATCATCCAGCTGTACGTTTGGGACATTAACTCCATTCAGGATTGTTTGTGTCTGTGGAAAAGTGACTGCTCTATTCTCCATTTTCATTCCACAATACACGTTCTCATCCCATTTTTTCTTAGCCAGAAATATACTTTGTTCAGATGTTAGATGATATTTATCCTCAAAACTTGACATAACAATTTCCTCTTTTCTATTTTCTTATAAACATTATAGCATTCCTGCATCAGATTGTCATGTTTTACCTATGACGAAAGAAATCACATCTGGCTTCTTTATGGAAATCCTCTTCTGCTAGGTCATATTCTTTTTTACAATTTTTTGAATTAGGATAACATTTCATCTTTTTGCGGTTTGCATGAACGCAATACCTACAACCGACACATTTTCTACCTTTAAAATTATTTTCCATTATACTTCTTCCCTTCTTATAAATTATTATTCAGTCTTAAGCAATTCCTTAATATTGATATTATTCTTATGAGCCAGAACAATATATTTAAGATTAGAATTATCTTCGGTCCAAAGAAAGTATTCTTCTTCTGTCATTCCAAGATATTCGGACACACTACAATGTGAATCTGAATTATGCCATTTTTCCACATAATCATCAATCTCATCCAATTTGGTTTTTCCATCAATAACATCATCAATAAAATTAGTCATCTCATAACTTCCTTTCCTATTTCTACAATTATACCTCGCAAATGATATTTTCTTGCCATCTGAATCATATTTCTCGTTCCTTTTGTCCCTTTATCGAACGCTAACAGGGCATTAGCGTATTCTGCCATTTCCCGGTTCCGTATTGGTCCAGCAGCTTTTCCGTATTTTTCCCAATCTGCTTGGAAAAGCTTGAATGGGATCTGGTGCAAAAAAGCATATTCTTCCGCTAATTTATCTACTCCAGATGCTCCGCCGGATATAATCTCATCGATTCCAAACTTCCCTTGAAACGTATGGATATCGCGAAATACTTTTTCTTGGTCATAGTAATCTCTTGGTCCTGCAATGATTAAACGTATCATGATTTCCTCCTAGTTATTAATCCGTTTTTCCAATTTTCCAGCTCAAATCAGCCCAACCACTTAGCCAATGTTTGCACTCAGCACAATGACACACTTTGATGTTGTTCATACTTTTTATGATATCTTGCGGATTTTTCTTTTCAAGGTGTTTTTTAATAGCATCGTCTACATATAGCCACATTTTATCTGCATAACCGATTGTACGGTATCCTTTATGCGGAGGCTGAATGCTGGTATTTCTTCCGGCAGGGCTTAACTTCATGTCAGTGGGGGATACTGTTTTTTCCGTCCTCCACTGACGTTACACGAATTTTACAATTCTTCAAGTGCAATTTTATTGCCTTTGTCTATTTCCATACCCCATCATTTAAGAGCTCTTTTACTTGTTCTTTTTGAATTATAGCAAACTCTCTATAGCAGGCATTACATGCACAAAAGATTTTGTTTCCATCATATTCTAAGTGATAACAATTTGAATCACAACCGCAAGGATTATTTCGGTTTGTAAAATAATAATTATGTATCCACTTACCATCTTTCCCATACTGTATCTTTCTTTTTATCATTTACCTAAATTCTCCTCTTTTTTGTCTTAATTTATCAAGATAACTAATTATTGTTTTTACAGAAACTCTTTTTCATATTCGGACAGTTTTATAAAAAATTTCTACTAAATGTTTGCGAAAACGTTTCCTTTCTAACAGAGTCGGTTGAATTATTATTTACATCCCTATATATGGATTTGTCGATATTTTTTCTTTTCTCATAGTTTCTTGTTTGATATAGCATCCATAGTAAACATAAGAATCATGAATCCAATCTGATGGCAAAAAAGAAATGTCTCTTAATTTCTTCACAACCTGTCCTGAATCTTCAAATCCATGGTTTATCATATCTATCTTATGCTGTTTTTTTTCACTATCTGATGCATAATAATAGTGTTCTTTTGTTGTAACAACCACCGCATCATTAAAAATATCCCGGATAATCTCTTCCTTAAAATGTTTCATCACTGACCCTCCTTTTTTTTTGCTATAATATCTCTCCTTGTTCTTTCTATCTCTTTTTAATGCTTCTTCTAATCCAACACTTCAAAAACATAAATATTGTTTTCCGTTATTACTGAGCAAGCATCCTTTCTCCATGTGCTGCTGATTGCAGAGATACATAAACTTTTTCCATTTTCTGTAGTGAACATCATTTGTCCTGTCCCATAAGCAAGATCGGCACTCATTAAAGGGGTATCAATAGGTACAAACTGATTTTTCTCATGTGAAAAGCCTAATTTTCGTCCAATTTTCTCCATTATTTCCTTATTTGTACTGTAGATAAGTGTTACTTTTTTGAAATTATAATACATTTTTTTTATTCTCCATTCTTTCCTATTTTTTTGAAACAATGATGTGATAAATTATTTTCCTCCTTTCCATCATTAAAACTGTTTCATTAATAGGATGCTGTTTTTACTAAAAAACAAAAAAAAGTGCCACAGTATTCTGTGACACCTAAATTCATTATCTGAAACAAAAACGTTTCATCAAACGGACTAATTCTGCATCAATCCCTTCTGGTTCAGTTATAATACAGTTCTTTTCGTACATTTTAACAAATGCACTTCTTTCTGAATCATCTCCAAAAAATATGCTGATAACAGAAATACCTGCTTTTCTTGCTTTTCTTACTGCATCATTCACATCTTTTTTTCCATCATTCTTCTCATAAGCACTTGGAAGCCCATCAGATAAAACAATCAATATCTTTTTTCTTTCTGGCCGGTGTAACAATTCCTCTGTAGCAACACGAATAGAATAACCATCTTTATTTCCGCCATTTGCATAACAATGAGTCAAAAAATTATAACTTCCGTTACTGCTTACCTTTTCAGACCAGTTTTTTAAAACTTGATGTCTGACTGAGTAGCAATCATCTGCATTAAAAGCAACAATCTTCAATGGCATAACATCCTGAAAAGCATGCTCAATCTTTGCAAGAGCCTTGCAGCAATTTTCTTGCCGATTTCCTTGCATAGAACCTGAATTATCTGCCAGAAAATATGCACACCCATCAAACTCTGATACTTCTCCTTTTTTCATAAAACAATCCATTTGATTCATTGCTAATTTATATGCCATGGCAGCATCTAACTGTCCGGTACGCCTGCCCCGAAGAATCGGTTTTTGCATGTTATGAAAAATTTTTTCTACTTTTCTCTTTAAAACATTCGCTTGTCCTTTTAATTCAAACGGCATTCGTTCGTTTGCTGGATAGGTTCGAGCTTCCTCATTTAGATTTATTTGTGTATCATAATGAGTATTTACATCTTCTAAGTCTGGCAGTGAATCATCATCTACTGCTTTTTCCTTATCAATAAAATCTTCTTTTCTTTTTTTATTTAATCTTTCACCAATATACACATCTCTCACAGCATCTGCTATCTCATCATCAGAGGCAGCTTTAGCTGCAGTGATTAAACCATCCATGCATTCTTCTTTTTCCGGGCTATCTCCAGTTGAATGATTTTTCTGATTTATAGAATTTTTTTCATCTTCTTGTGAAGAATTTAATTCTCCCTCAAGTTCACTTTTTCCAAATAGAACTCCTGAACTTCCAGAGGAAGTTTCCTCATTTCTGGAATCCGTTCCCTCAAAAGAAGAAGAGCCACATGCTTCTATTAGAAAAGATAAAATTTCAGACAGAAGTTCTTCTAATGGAGTAAGTTTGCTGGCCTCGATAATTTCGACAGCAAGTTTTTTACATATAGCTATCGCACATTCCATACATCCACGACAGTTTGCTGATGCAACACCAGCTGCGATATCACTCATTAAAGAATGAATTAATATCTGCGGACGGGAATCGATTGGACAGATTTTTGTGAACCCTTTCTGATAAATAGACATTGTTGCCAGATTTAAAATCTGATTTAATACTAATAGCAGATATGTTCTTGGGTCATCAAGATTCTGAACAAATGACGGCTCTACTTCATTCTTTTTCCAATCTCTTCCACGAAAAGCGATCATATAATCTTTAAATCCCGGACGTTTCACACATCGAATACGCTCAATTCTGCCATCTTCCAATGAATTGGCAATGAAATGTACAAATTGTTGCAAAGAATTTGTACTGATATGAAAACCTTTGGCAGCCAATTCCTTAATATATACTTCATAGTCCGCTTCTTTACGAAATACCTTCCTTTTGGTTTCTGTTTTATCCGCATACTCTTCTAAGATTACCTGAAATCCTCTGTTCATTCCATACATCCAGGCTCGCTGTGAAGTTGAACGTACATGTTGGACTTCATGCCCTATAAGGAATAAAACGGAACGTAACAGGGATTCTTCATCATTTTCTTCAAGTTCACCAATACCGATATGGATAATAGAATGATCCGTATAGGAACCCTCATCTAAGCGTATCTCTAACTGTGGGATTTTATTCCTGTCTGCTAGAGCCATTTTCATATAGGATTCACAAAATGGATAATATCTCCGTATCCACACTTCTTTTTCTTCTGTTGTGAGCATATAGGCTCCTTTCTGTTTTTATTTCCAAATGTTCAAATAAATCTCTTCTTCTATCTCATCGTATACATTTTTGGATTCTGTAGCTGGTACTAAAAAACAAATTTCATGACATTCATTAAATCCCGTTTCTTTTCCAATTATTAAAAATGTATCCAAAAAAAGTTCTTCTTCATACAGTTTCAATGCATTAAATTTTACTCTTTCATACAATTTATCCATTGAAAGTCCGTTATCATTTGCAAACGTGTTATCAAATTCGCTTATCAATGCAATGTAATATTTACCGTCATATTCTACGAGATATTCGAGACATCCATTACCTTCTTCCCAAAGATTTTCATATGCTCTTTGTAATTCTTCTGGTAATTCTGATATATTTGTTAAATCATATTCTCCTTGATGATGCAGTTCTCCGCATGCGTTGCTCCAATATTTCAAATGTTTATTCAGTTCTTTTTCACTTTCAAAAACATCATATTTTTTCATAATGTTATTTCCTTTCTAAATTTCTCTTTAAACATCTCTACTTTTTGCGTCTGTTTTTAGAAAACTGCTACCTTTTTGCGTCTACCGGAAGAATTCTCCCCTCTGCTGCGGCTTTCTTATATTCTTCCCATTTTTCTACTGATTCATTTGTGAGTAAACATGCCTTAAATATTTTTTCATCTCCAAGTTTAAATTGTTCTAACCCAGCAACAACCGTTTCTAAAAGATCATCACATTTCCCGTAAATCTTTTCTAATCGTGATTGCAAGGAATCTAACTTTAATGCTTTTTCGTGAAGAATAGTATAATATTGGTTTGAGATTGGTATAAAACGCATTTGATTATTCATAAAAAAATTTCCTTTCTTTAAATCAAGATTCACATCGGTCGTAAATAGGTACCGGGTGGTCAACCTCCGCAAGTTTCCAAAAACGGTAATCAGAAGAATAAAGAAAATTTCCTCCCATCATATACCATTTTTGACCATAAATAATCGGACGAGCATAGACTCTTCCTTTTTCTTCCTTAATCTGCACACATTCCCGTAAATCACCTGGTTCGTCACCACAACATCCTTTTCCTGTATCTAATATATAAAGGCTCGAATACTTTGATGAAATACCATTATTTGTAAAACCTCCATTAGGATCTACCAAAACATTTGCACAAAGACCTTTTACAATACAGAAATGCGATTGTATCCATCGAAGGATATCAAATTTATCCATTGCATTCATATGAATCTCCCTCATAAATATATGCTCGTCATCGTAAAACTGTATCCTCCACTGGTTTTTGATTATACCTGGGACTGCCTGTATCTGAAGGTATCTGCCTACTTCTTTATCATAAACAACCTTTTTAATACATGCGTAATTATCTTCTTTGACAGTATGATCATTGACGAATTTTACCAATAAAGCTTTATACTCAAAATCAAAAGGAAGATTTTCAATCTTGGCAACAAATAATGTGCCATATTGATTTGATATCGTATAATGATCTTTACACACTTCCATTCTAAATCCATTCTTTTCCAATAACTCTCTCATGTATTTTCTCCTTACTCTATAATGTAATTTTTTCTCTTACTAACTGCATAAGCTGTAGGCGGTCATCTACCGGACAGGTATCAATAACATGAATCTCAATCTGTCTTTTTAAAGTAGATAATCCCGGCACCTGTGCAACACCTTTTAAAGCCCGGATAAATCCACGGATATTTAAGCAAGAATTTTCAACCATTCCTTTTGTAACAGCAGCGTACAGCGTTTTATATAACTCATCTGTCTGTTTAAAATATGCTTTATCCAGTCGATCTTTTCCAACCGTTGCCTCTAACTGTGCCTTTATACTCTTTGGATATGGGAATTGGATGCAGCCAAATCGAGACATTGTTGCATCATTTTGTTCGCATACACCAGTATAATCAGCATTTTGGGTTCCGATCAGGATACAATCAGGATTGATCTCCAAATGTCCATAGCCAGGAATATCAATAAATCCAGTATTATCTGTCAATTGGTTTGTGAAGGAAGCAAAAAAGTTTGCCTCTGCCATGTTCATCTCGTTAAAACACATGACTCCACCATTTTTTATCCATTCAACTAAGCAAGATTGTTCCTGTACAATGGAAACAGAAGATGCCTTGGCTCTAAGATATTCATATCGCGCCGCTTTAGTAACAGTCTCAGCACTTACCTTGCCACCAGCATTCGCACACAGATATGCCTTGGCAAGATCTTCTGTCAACAATTCTGCAGCACTGTTATCGGTGCTTTTTGTACCATAGATATCATCGGCTGTCATGCCTCTGTTGAAAGTTATCATGTAATATGGCATATTAAGGCACATTGCCAATGTTTCTGCACATACATTCTTACCTACAGACTTATCCCCCTCAAAGATTGTTGCTGAATTTGTTAAAGTATTCAGCAGTGCCAATGCAAAAATAGATGCATCTTTCGATTTCGGGTCAGGGTCAATATAGAATGTTTTTGGTACAGAAATTGATTTTTCAAATTTCCGATACCGTAAAAGTATCTGCCGGATCAATTCTTCTGGGCAACGGTGTGCTTTCATCACATCAATATTCCTTTTTAAATCTTCCTTTGAGCAAATACCTTTTTTAATGATTTTCTTTTTTATTTCTTCCAATGTATCTGAATCCTTTACTTCTACCGGAGTTACCATCTCTTTTTCTGTTACCTCGATCACTGCATGAAAAAGATTGTTCTCGCAGCTTTTTAGCTGGATTTTGTAGGATACGTCTGGATCTGATAAATGTTCTAGCAAATCCATATCTCCTTTCTCCAACATACCGATTCCATTTTCTTTCTTTTGTTCTTCTGCAAAAAACTCCCATTTTCCGAGTTCATCATTGAATGCTGGAATAATCGGAAGCGGTAAAAGTTCTTCTTTCGGGCAGTTTTCTAATGCTTTAATCATTTCCGATCCCCTTTTATACATCATTGTTTTACGGATTGTGATTTCTTCTGTTATTTGTTTCGTCTTCATTTGTTTTCCTCCTGGTATATCCTCTGTTTCATTGTTTGATTGCAAAAATCTTTTTTTCTCTCCTTTTTTTCTTATATTTCAGATAATTTTTCTCCATACATCTTTGATCATCTGATAATAATAAGATGACCGTTTCAAATACCAGATAAAAAAAATGCACCCGCTGATTGCGGATGCATCCTAAATACTATCTTATTTTTGTTCTACTGCCCAGACCGCTTCTCTTAAGAAAATATTTTGAACCCGGGTATCAGGGATACTTTTTCCATTTCCTTTAGAACCATAAGCATATCTTTGTGCTACAACATAAAGCTCATCTCTTGCTCTTGTGGCAGATACAAAAAATAAACGTCTCTTTTCTTCTATATCCTTTTCATCTCTAAGATTTTTATCATGATACTTACTGATCTCATCAATGACGATTGGCCACTCCATTCCTTTGGAAGAATGAGCAGTCGTCAGAACAACACCAGGATAATCTTTACATCTCTTGGCTGCCTCTCTTTCTCCATACACTCCGAAATCCAGCATATATTCCAGCATCTCTTCATAAGTATCCCAGACAAGCACTTTTTTCAAGAAAGCTTCATATACCTCATCACTTACCTCTTTATGCCCTTTAAGATATTCAAGATAATTTATCAACCAATTTCTCTTCACTGCATCATCTACATCTGAATAAAAAGATGAAAGTGCTGTTTTTTGCTTTTCTATAAATGAAAGAATCTCTTCATCCGTTTTCTTCTCCAAAATCTCTGAATTATTCACAGCATTTAGATAAACAAACAGATCCTTCGTAGCTGTATTATCCGCCAGATATCTTGCCAGTGATAAAGCTCCCTCAATACGGGAATTACTGAACATCGGCTCTGGATTTAACATGATCCACTGAATACCTTCTTCAGTCAATCTTGTTCCCATTTTTAAAAGCTGGCTTCTGGTTGAGGCGATATAGGCAATATCCTCTAAAGGATGTCCTTCATCTATCTTTTCCTTAATGATAGAAACGATATGATCCTCTTCTTCATTTTTCTTTTCAAAAGCTTCCACAATAACAGACTCGCCTTTTTCCCTGGTAGGGATTAAGTCTTTAACTACTCTGTTTTTGTTTAATGAATTGATCTTATTTGCAAAATCAATAATACTTTTTGTGGAACGATGATTTTCAAGCAGATAAAAATCCTGCACTCTTTCTCCTAATTTTTCTTCAAATTCAATAATAAACTGCGGGTTAGAGCCACGAAAACCAAAAATACTCTGTGAATCATCTCCTACAACAAGGAAACTTTTGAATTCCAAAGAAGAATTGATGATATTTTTTAATATCTCAAACTGTAACTGTGAGGTATCCTGAAACTCATCTACAATAATATGCTCAAACCCATAATCCTCAAAATAAAACGGGTTCTTTTTCAAGAGTTCAAAGATAAGAAGTTCCTGATCAGCATATTCGATCAGACTACGTTCTCGTAACTGGTCATCGTATTCTCCATACAGTTCAATCAATGCGGCGGCAGCAGTTTTCGCAATATCATAGCTCTCATTTTTCATTTTTTCCCAAAGAACATCCACGTCAGATTCATTGGAGAGATTTTCTCTTTTAATGATTTCAAATGCTTTTTTTGCAGTAGGCAATGCGCCTTTTACAAATGGCATGTTCATGTTAAAGTTACGATAATCGAGATCAGCTACAACATTATCTTTTAACATCTCTGCTACGATCTTTGACTGTTCGATATCATCGATCAGACGAGGTTCTTTCTCAAATCCTAATTCTTCGTAATTTTTATGTATGATCTTATCACCAAAAGAATTAAAAGTAGTAACTGTTAAGGTATCCAGATTTATATTTAATCCGAAATCTTCACAGTATAAACCAATTCGTTCCTTCATCTCTGCCGCTCCCGTATTTGTAAACGTCAATAAACAGATTTTTGCTGGATCTACTCCTTCTGAAAGCAAAAACGCTGTTCTTAACGCAACACACATTGTTTTTCCAGCTCCTGCTCCGGCATTCACCCGAGCAAATCCTTTACGGAATCCAATGACTTTTTCCTGTGCCTCTGTCAACGAGATGCTGTCGAGACTTTTCTGAGTCAATTCTTTTTCAATATATTCTGGGGGTTTTGTAAAGTTACATACTGCATTTAATGTACAATGTTCACAACTTTCTGGATCACACTCCTGCGACTGAAAAAATTCCAAAAACTCCTTTTTAAAGTTAGCATCAACTTCTGTTTTTCTGTTTGGATCAGCCGTATAGTATACATCTGAGAGAGTAAGTACATTCTTTGATTTATTATCAAAAAAATCATCCTCTCCTATATCTTCTACTTTGTCTCCATTTCTGCGTAGATAATAATAAGAAGCTTCCACATTGATCACTTTTTCATCACGTAAAAAAGCCATTGTCTCTGCCACTTCTTTTGCATACATTAACATACAGTACAGTTCCAGGCAGGTCATAACACCTTTATCTTTCTTCTTCGATCCCTTTGAAACATCAGGCTTACCCGGACGTATACGGACAACTTCTACATATGGTTCTGTTGTATGATACGTTTCTACTTTTCTTCCTACTTTTGTTTTTCTGACATAGGCTTTATATCCGGAAAAAAGATAATCTGCTTTAAAAGAAACATTCATAAGCTGAAACGGACTGACCATTTTTCGTGCGAGATGTTCTGGCTGCCTCGTCTCCGAATGAACATATCGTAATATCTGTCTCCACGATTCTTCCAAATGTCGTCTTTCTGTCTCCGGAGTAGCATAACCAACTTTATCAAAGGCTTCTTTCAATTCTACTAAAGCCTCATCTTCCGTTTTCTTCTGAAATAACATATCATTAATCGCCTTTTTTATTGCAACGGATTTCTGATATATGAGAGAACTGTTTTTCCCTTCATCTAATCCTGCAATCAATTTTTCATGATCATGATAAAACTGGCACCGATATGTTCCTTTTAACTTTTTACTTTCAATCTCTAACATCTTATATATCCTCCTATAACAAAGGCATATCTCGATAGTATATTTCAAACCTCCTTCCATCTATATATTTGCCTTACAAGTAGGATGATGGTTCTTATGTGGTAATAAAAAATATATTGAAAAGAAAATCCGATTTAGTGATACCTCCCCGAACGACTGGCGTCGGACGGGGCTTCCCAACTTTTAGAGCCGGGAGTTCCATTACCCACCACAGGAGAGAGCATCTTCCTTGTCTTCCACAGATGCATCAGATATCCCGCATCAGAAGCACTGATGTAGAATTTTTATTGCTCTTACCATACGACCCTCCTTATTTCATTATACAAGCAAAAATAAATCCTCTAATTTTTGTGGAGCAAGTTTTATGATTTCTTCAAAAGACCATGTTTTCGTATCCTTATTGAAAGTCGGATTTTTCATCATTTTTGCATAATTTATTCCGGTTTCCATTCGTTTATCACCATTTTCATTCATAATACCCCTCCAACGATAAGTCATCCAGCTTCCATCGTCTGTTCTTTCGTTACTCGTTAAAATGAGTTCACCGTTTTCAGGTATATATCGAATCCCCAGTCCACACACTGGATTCATTTCTGTAAGATTTATCTCGATTGGAAACTTAATATTAATCAGTGTATCAAGAAGGCTATAATGTATGGAAATCAATAATTTCTGTTTTCCATCCTGTAAATCCAAAAAGTATGGATAACCAATCTTACTCAATCGTCTGCCATATTTCCTTGAAATCGTATAGTATTCTTTATTAGGATACCGATGGTTAAGCTTACAATCCATAAATGGATATCCATCGATACCAAAGCTGAACTGAAAATTAGAATCACAGATATTTTCGAACGGGAGATAAACTATACTATCGAATACGATACAACCCTTATGATTATAAGTAACTTCGTCTCCCAATTCTTTCACTATTAATTCGTCATGCACAATACCAACCTCCTTATTCTATTGCTTCAATCGTTATTTTCTGATATAATCAAATTGTCATCTTATAGAGATGTGGATTGAAATTATCTTTTTATCTTAATTTCGTCTAAGGCAATTCCTCATTAGAATTGCCTTTTTTCTTTAGTGCTTTTCCATTTTTGATATCTTTCCTTTTTATTTCCGCAGCCCACTGCCCAGCATAAGCAAAGAATAAAATTAATATTAACAAAATATTAGTATCCAATACACTCATTAATTTCTTTAGGAGAACAAAATCTTTCAGATATGGAATCATTAAAATTATCAGCAATGCTAAAACTTTTGAAATGAATGAAATACTCTTTACAATCTTACTCTGTTTTGCGAAAGTATCAACAGCCTTTGGTATACTTAATATTAATACAATTAATGCAGCTACAAAACTAATCTCATCTTCCAAGGCTATCACATGGTTATACAGTAAACCGTGGCCGTTATTGACTATATACAGGAACAACATGACTATTAAAAGGAACATGATCAACAATCGCTGCTTATTTCTCATACATATATCTCCTGTTCATTTAATTTATGATTGATATTTAATCTCATAAGCGTCATACAGATCATCTCTACCCTCAATATAACGAGACAAGTCTCCTGGAATTGCCTTTCCATATTTTAATGCGATCTTAGGAACCATCATATATAATGTATTTTTTGCTCTCGTCACTGCCACATACATGCAACGTACATCCTCATTATCCTCTGGAGAACCAATATATCTGGCAGATGGCAGGATTTCATCGATACAATCCAATAAAATAACCGTATCATATTCCAATCCTTTTATGGAATGTATTGTCGATAAGACAAGTTTATCCTCTTCATTTTCTTTTGATTTTGCCGCATCTAACGTTGTTGCATCCAGAAAAGCCAGAGCAGAGTCATAATCTTTTGCCATTTCCTGAAGGATTGCGATATCCTCTTTATTCTTTTCAAGATCCTGTAAACTTTCTTCCCTGTCCGATTCAGAATCAACTTTTTTATTTCTGATAGTATTCTCTAAGGTTTTAGCATAATAAACACAACTGCTTTTTAATATCTCTAAGAACTCTTTACCTTCCCAACTTTGGATCTCATCATACAATTTTCTGATATGCACTCCATATTTTTTTCGTTTATGACAATCATCTATTAAGTATTCCGGACCATATTCCAAACACTTTCGAGAGATGTTTCTTGCATATACCTTTCCAATACCAATATGTAACTGCAGAATACGGAACCATGCCAGTTCGTCAGATGGATTTGTATAGATTCTTAAAAATGCAAGAACATCTTTAATATGTGCCCTGTCCAGAAATCGGATTCCACCATATTTTTCGAAATCCAGACCCTCTTTATTTAAAAGCACTTCTAACCCATAAGACTGATAAGAGTTTCTATATAATACACAGATTTCTTTATAAGGAATTCCTTTCATATGTTGCTTCTTAATGCTTTCTAAAACAAACTCAGCCTCTCTTTTCATATCATCTACATAACATACTTCTGGCAGCCTCTCACTGGAGAATTGCGCTTTCAGTTTTTTTTCATAACCTTCCGTAGCATTTGTCATGACATGATTTGCAAGATTTAAGATTTCCTGATTGCTGCGATAATTTTCTATTAAATAGATCACTTTACATCCAGCATATCTCTTTGGAAAAGATAATATATTCCGGACATCTGCACCTCGAAATCTGTAAATAGACTGCATATCATCTCCAACTACCATAAGATTCTGATTGTCTTTACGGATTTTTTTAATGATACTATCTTGCAATGCATTCGTATCCTGATACTCGTCCACCATGATATATTGATATGTATCCTCAATCTTTTTAGCGACATTCGGATAGGAAGCAAGCATGGAATTGAATTTTAACAAGATATCATCATAATTGAGCAGATTATGTTCCTCTTTATATCTTGCCACTTCCTTTTTCAATGCAAGCAATTTTTTCTCATTTTGTCTGAATTTCCAGTAACGCTGTTCTGTTAATAAATCTTCTAATGAAATTCCTTTATTCACACAAGTAGACAGCATAGATGCAAACACTGTACCTGTTGGCATATTACTCAATCGCTGAAAATTCAATTCTGTTTTTGCAATATCGATGATATCTGCTTCATCAGGGCTGGAAATGATTGAGAAATTTGGTGAGATACCGGCAAATGAAGCATAAAAACGAAGCATCTTCACACAAAAGGAATGATAAGTACAGGCAGTGATTCCACATTTTTCCTTTAACATCTTCTCTGCCCTCTCTTTCATTTCGGCAGCGGCTTTGTTAGTAAAGGTAAGAAGCAGGATACTTTCTGGACTGACACCACTTTCAATAAGATGCGCCACACGATAAATAAGTGTTCGTGTTTTTCCCGTGCCTGCACCGGCTAATAATAATGCTGGACCTTTATCGTGCATTACTGCTTCATATTGTTCTTTATTTAACTCTTTTTTGTAGTCAATCATATATTTTTTCCTTTCATATTGTATCTATTTGATGATAAAAATTTTCCTCATATATAGTATGAAAGAATATTATGGAAACAGATTTTTCTGTACAAGATTTTATCTAATAAGATTATAAAGAAAACAGCAGAGGAATTTCCTCTGCTGTTTCCACCATCCACCATCTTACAATCACTTTCCACCAAAATATTTTGCAAAAAATCCAATTCATTTTCTTTTAGTCTTTTACAAATTTCTGCATCCAGTTCTTCTTCTGTGACATCTGTCAGTTGTTCTGGAGAAGAAATTAATCCCCATGCACATTCTGTATCGTATACAATCTTTTTTGTTTTAATCCACAGTCGGTAAGTTTAACGGAGCCTGAATATCGGGAAAATCCGACTGTTGCTTAAGTCTCTTGTCAGTGGGGGATACCAATCTCTCTCCGCCCACCACTGACGCTTAGTGAATTTTAGATAATTCCTCCCCTACCTACTGATGTTGAGGAAGGGGAATCCTTATATTATTTTGTTAAAATTATCATCATATGGATATCCGCAATGTCCATACCTGCAATCATCATATTTCTTCATTTCAATTCTTTTCCTTTCTTTTTTCTACAATATCTTTCTTCCAGCATTGATGGATAATTAGATTCTTCTGATTCTTCCCATAACAGGTATTCACACCAGTTTGATTCTTCTTTTTCCACCCAACTTACCATCTCAAAAATTTCAGAAAATGGTTTTCCATTATTTCCTTGATTCCTATTCTGGATAAGAGAATACTTAGCATGATCTTTAATTTCGACAAGAACCTCTTCCACTCCTAATCTCTTGCTTAACCGAACTAGCCATTTGACAAATTCTCGGTATGTCTGAGTAAATTTCCGATCTCTCAAATTTCCATCTACGACCAAAATATATTCACTCTGCATTTCTGTAGAAAGTGTTTCGAACGGCTTTTGTTCTCCGAATTCTGTATAGGAACACGACTCAGAATACCCATTTTTCTGTATACAATATATATTCATATCCCCCTCGGAACCAGTTACTTTCGGAAGGTGATCCAACACAGTATCTAACAAATACCTCTTTTCTGCCTGTGTTCTTCCAAAAGGAAGTACTGTTACTGTACCATGTACAAAACTCCAATATGACATTTTTTACCTCTTATTCCCTTTTCATCCGAACAAAATACTTTCACATAATCGCTCTCCGAAGCTCTTTTTGTCCTTTCTATTCCACACTCTAACAGCATCGCAACAAATTCTTCATCAGATAACGAATCAAAAAATTCTCGTATATACTTTTCTCGTTCTTCCAGCATACTTCCTCATTTCTTTCTAGCAGCCACTTCTCTTGATACAACACCATATAATCGTAATTTTTTCCTGCAATTAACTGCCCAATAGTCGGTCAAAGTTCTTTGTATCTTTCTGGAATTTGCCAGCACACAATATCTTCATTTACTGATGAGATAAAGTCATTGATTGCCTCCCAGTCTGGTTCTTTTGGTAGTGTCGTAATTTCTTTCGCATGAATAAATCTATCTTCATATTTTTGAACTATTTTAAAAAATTCTGACATTATATTTCCATTTTTATCAATATATTTTCCGTTTCGAATGTCCAAAAGTAAATCCCTTTCTTTTTCTCTGTAAGTAATAATTTCTCCTTTTTCAATAATATCCAAACCAATAAGATACATCCGGATTAAAAGTGAACATTCTTTTCCAATATTCTTTGCTTTTCCACTACGGATCAGCTTTAATTGATTCGTTACGGCACCGCCAAAAGACTTAATAGCTTTTTGTGTAAGGAACATTTTCTTATTATCTAAGATTCTCTGTCCAATCTCTGATATATAGAGATAATATTCTTTTTTTAATCCCAAAAGTTCAATCACACCTGGACTGCATTTAGTTAAAAGGCGAACCAATTTAGGGAAAGAATAAACAATAGTATCTGTTGGTTTATCTTCAATTTTCTCAAAATCCTTTCCAAGTAAGATTTCTCTTTTTGAATTAGTTGCACAACCTCGAATATCTACATCCGAATTTTTCGTATTAACACCCGTTCCATGGCTACCTGTCACTCCAAGCAGAACAATATTTTTTCCAAGATGTTCATTATCGCGAAGAAAATTATACTGTTTCCCTTTTGTGAGCTGTTTTATTTCATTAATATTCATATTTATAAATCTCCTTACCATGATTTTATCGTTATATTTTGAGAAGTTTTATATTCTTCCATTCCACATACTGTACATTTTCTAATATAAATGCTTCCAAATTCATATGTTTTTGTATTTATCCAGTTACCCCAAATATGTATATCTGCGGGCAATTTCTGATCTGGATATAATCTCTTTTCATATATAGTATGTCAGAAATCTCGCTTATCCGATTTTTCTGTAGAAATATTTTTTATCTAACCTCTTTAGATCATCGGACAGATTTTATGAAAAAGATTTTTTGTTAAATATCTGGATAAAAAGCTTTTAAGTAATCACTTTCTTCTAGTTTTTTGACTTTTCAATACCGCATTCTATCATCATCTGAACAAATTCTTCGTCAGATAACGAGGCAAAAAAATCGTGAATATAAGCAAGCCTTTTTTCTAATTCCAATGCTATGTTATTTTCTTCCTTTATCAGCCTTTTAGGGATAATTTTATGATCACCTTTTCCTCCATCATATACTTGATTCCATGCTTTTCCAGAGGTATTTATATCTTTGCTCCAATCCCAGGAATTCATCATCCGCTTTCTCTCGATTATTGGATTTATGATTGCCGCATAGTCAGAATCCACATCAACATCATATTTCATACAAATACCGAGAGCACCAAAACCACAATACCGATAATAAACTTCAGGGATAACCGGACCAAACGGCCACGCTTCAAAGTCATCATCAAACACTAACATATCGTTTTGCAAAAAATCTCGTTGAATGCAATAAAGTATCTTTTGTAACTGCAGGTTAGATATCGGGCATTGCTCAATGGTACATTTATTTATTATATACTTTGCAATATCAACAGCCATATACATTTGATTTTTCACGCTCCTCTTATTATTGGTTTCATAGCATAGGTTTAGCTCATCCAAATCCCAGATTAATAAAATCGTTCAGACTTTATGATATCTGAAAGTATTCCCGAATGTATTTATATGGAAATGGAATAACCGTATACTGTTCATTTCTTACAAATGTTGCTGTTAGCATTGGAAGAATTTCTTCTGCTTTTAAGGTTTTTCCAATAATCTTTCGAATAGGATTGCTTCTTGCAACACTCCTATTGAGAGCTTTGGCGGAACCCACAAAATACTTGATAAGTTCACCATCTGAATCACTGGAAACAGAATAATGGATATCCGTCATTGCATCCAAATCATATAGAGGAAGATTTTCTTTGCTTTTTGAAAGATTAAGCAGGATTCTATACTCTATACGAAGATATTCATTGAAACCTTCTCTTAATTTTCCTTTTTTTAGAATCTTTTTATAAAAAAACTTTTTGTCTATATATTCTTCTTTTCTATTTTTCAGATTATTAAGAACTTGTTCGAACTCTTCTTTATTTTTTTTAACTAATTCCGGAGAATCCTCTTTGAAATGCAGCAAGGCATCTATCATCTGTTCTTTATCTAATTCTTTGTCAGCTTTAAGTAAAAGAAGTTCCCCACCTATGCCGTCAAATCGTGGATACACGCAAGCATTTGTCTTGTAAATCGTACATATATCATTGATATCCGTATAGAAAAAACCTTCTATATTTTCATCATATCTCTTTTCAGATTTCCTTCTATCGATCAATTCCTGATGATACCCTATAATATTTTTCCATTCATCTTTCCTTCTCATCCAACTTCTTCCTGCACAAGAATCAAAAGAAAGTTTTCCGTCCGGTGCAATAAAAACACGGTAATATGTATATTGGTCTTTTTTCTTCGTATTCTTTTCTGTATCATCTTTTTTAAAGGACACAAACGCCCATGTTTTTCCTGATTTACCTAATGTTTCTGACCAATTAAACGTGGTTAACTGTTTATTAACGATATCTTCTTTGATAAAAAGTTCTTGTATGATCGCATAAAATTCTGGATTTTTCTCTAAATCACATTTTTTATAGTTTTCAACTGTAATATGCTGAACAATACACTTGTTAAAGATCTCGTCATGTAAATCATTTTCCCCTTTGTAATAACCCTTATCATGTATGATGCGAAGATTATATGTGCCACTAGAAACAGAACCTCCTGGAATTGAACCAATACCATACACTTTTTTAAGAAATGCTTGAAAATAATCTGCGATTTTTTTTGATGTTTCCGTATTGCATTCATCCACAATTGCTATCATATGTGAAGATAACCGCTTTGCAGCTTCTTTTTCATAAATTTTTGACTTATTTTCTTTGACTTTGATGCTGTATTTTTCCCATTTTTTATCATGAGACATCATTTCTTCCATTGTTTCAAAGTTTATTTCAATGTAAGCCCGAAGATAGGTTCTCACATCTTCAACAAATTGTTTTAACACACCCATCTTACTAGCTTCAAACTTTTCCATGTTTTCTATATTTAAAAATGGAACAGTTGACTTTGTATTCTTATTTTTCTTTATATATTTTGTACCTTTGTCTGTTTTTAAAGCCCGGCGGAAGTTGCCTGTCGATTTATCGAAAACATAGCCACCTGAATCTCCTGTATCTTTTGTAAAAGTAACAATTTTTAGTATCAGATGAAATGAATAATCAAGATGTATCTGGACGAAATATACTGTATCTTTGCTTTTCCATTTTGAGTTCTGGTAAAAAAGTTTTCCCATGATATTATTCCTGTGAAATATCTCATTTTTGTAAGGACGCAGAGAATTAAATAGTAATCTTGCTAATTGAATATCTCCTTCTCCAAAATACTTTTCCCTCACTTTTTTATCAAGTAATCCTTTTATCTGGCAGACAGTTATATCCGGAAATTTTTCCCTCATTTTCTTTTTAAACGCATAGGTACTTATTTTATCTTTTTCTAATAAGACCAAAGCAGTATTTCCATATATCCATTGTACCGCAGTGATATACTGCTCTTCTGATACGTTGTCCAGAACCTCCTGACTGATATATTTCTTTCCTTCTGCTTTCTGTTTAATCTGGTAAATATCAAAATCACGCTCAATTGTTTCATAGTCAAATTTCAAGTGCAACTTATTCGTTTGATATTCTCTCATCATTTGACCTCCTTTGCTAATTTTTCAATAGGTTTCGTGATAATATCACCGTTTTTTGTGATAAGTCCTGGTATCTCAATAATCCCGTCCGTGCTTTCTTTTATCTCATACTTTGTGCCATCTTCCACAACAATATTGATGATATAGACACGTTTCGCTCCAACCATTCTCATTTTTTGCCGTATCTTCTTTAATTCATTCTCCCGGTCTACCTGCATGGATTCATCCCAATTCTTAAAATCAACATATACTTCTTCGTTCAGCCGGAAATCAAATTTCTCAAACTTTTCTGGTTCCGTAATGTCTATCAGTTTGATACCCAACTCATTCTCAATTATAAACCGACCTGCAACCTCACCTAACGCACCTTTATAGATATTACGAAACATAACCGGGTTTAAAATTCTTGGCAGCATCTTAAAACTGGTTACATATCCTTTCTTTTTAAAATACTCTTTCATACCTTTATATTTAAGGATATATGGCAGTTTTGCTGCTTTTTCACTCATTTCACTCCAACCACGACAATTACTCTTATCCGCAAAACTGACTTCAACTCCATCCTGAAAATCGTTATATGCTTTAAAATAATATTTCTTTTTTCTGCCTGGAATATGGAAATAAAATTCGTTTAAAATATTGTCCGGCAATTTTGCTTCATCATAAAGAGTCGGATATTTTAATACCCATTCACGCATCTCAATCCAATTCCGTTGCTCTATAAGTTTCCAACAATTTTCTAAAAAATCATTAATCCAATCCAAACTACGGAAAGACGATTTATTCGCCTCTTCCCGTGCTTCTTCCCATGCCTCTTTTATAGAATCTTCTTTCGCTCTTTCTTTATCTCGGTTATATTCTTCTTTTAATTCTAGTATTTTTAGCATCTCTAGTGGAAAAAGGCACTGGCTTTCCTTTATATTTAGATCATCAACATTCATTTTCTTTAAAACATTCTCATTTACTAATATGTAAATATCTGGTGATTTAAGTGTGGTTCTGCAAAGCCGTCCAACAGCCTGCAGTACTGTCCGTGTAATAGAGACACCAATAGACTTAAGATTGTACTGCTTGCTTTTATTTTCTCCCAAAAAAGCTTCCTTAATCCATTTATCTTTATCTGTCTTTCCAATCTCTGATTGTACAAATAAATCTTCTGCTTGGAATATCTGCTCTGATATATTTTTATTTCGTTCATTTCTGTCAAAAGGCTGCCCAGAGTCAATACTTCTTCGAATGATATGCGTAATTTCACCTAGATAGATTCCATCCAAATCTTTCTCTTTTCCCTTTCTCTTACCTGGCAGCCGTATAAGTCCTTCCGTATCTTTTACGTTATACTGTAAATTTTGTCCTTCAGCAAGTGTCTTATAAGAGGATATGATAATCACTCTTTTATGTTTATTTAATTTTTCTTTGAATTCTTTTTTCTTGTTTTTAAAATTTTTCGAATTCATGACTATGATTTCAATATCATCACCTCTATAATCAGTATCTTTTTTAGCTAACTCTAAAAGCTTATTTAAAACTGTAGTATCCCACTTTTCTTTACCCTCTTCCGCTAAGATATTTTCGAGACACAAAAGAGTTCTCATATTACTTGTGCAAAATATGTGGAAAACATTAGCAATAGCCGAATACCGATTTTGTTTATAACTATCAGATGTTTCATTTTTTATTTTTTGAACCAATTTTTTTTCGCATTCCTTGTTTTCAAAATAATTTCTTTCTGCACTGATTCTAAAGCCATGACATTTTATTTCTTTATTTTTATAAGGGATATTACGCTTAACTAATTCCGCAGCTATTTCGGTCTTTAATGCAGATTCTGTCATATGATAATCTGGACCTAATTCTTCTTTTAGATAGTCAAGATTATAATTATTTAGTACTGTCTTAAATTCTGCACTGGCAGACATCCCAATAACAGAAGCCTTCCGTGCCATAGCGAGTAATATCTTTTCGGGTGTTGTTCTTATACTCACAAAATTAATATCTGTTTTATGGTTATGCCTATCCGCATCGACAAAACGATAATATTCAAAACCCGTCTGGTAAAAATCTTCTTTTTTAGATTTTAATTCTATTTTAATCTTATCCGCCTCATCGTACACCAGTTTCTGCTGATCCACATTCAACTTAAAACACCCCATCAATGAGCTAAGAGCATTATCTTCTTGTAAAATATCCATAGGAGTCTCAGTCTTTTGGCGGTATATATTGACTACTGTTGCATACTGTTCTGCCCACTTTAGCAAGAAAAAGCGAAAATCACGAAGGAAATCATGAATATCTTTCAATAATGCACTGATAGAAATTGCCCCATTGATTTCCTCTTTTTCATCTACCAGCTGAATATCTATCCTATTTTTAACCATGTTCTCTATTCCTACAACTAAAAAATTTTTCTTGCAGATCGTATTAATCTGTCCATCGTGGAAAATAAAAAGCTGTTTTAAATCATCCTGTTCCAATACTGTTTTATAATTTAGATTAAGTTTATAATCTTCCATGATTTTCTTCGCTCGATCACAAAACTTTTCATATTTTGTCCCATCCTCATCGATTCTTGTTTCTGCTTCCGTAACATAACGGTCAAAGTTTGTTAAATCCATATTGCTGGCAATCTGCCGAAATACATCCAGATAGTCATCATTAGACTTAAAAGAATTTTGAATAATATGATTTCTAACAAATTCTTTTGTCGAATCAAATTCATCCATAAAAATCACCGCATTCTTGCTAATATCTGAATCAAAAAATGTGACGCTCTTATCAACTAAAGATATGTTTTTAGACAAAAACTTGCTGATCGTCATAAGGATAATCTTCTTTTCCTTTATAAATACGACCGGGTACAATTGTCCAATCCATTGATACTGTTTATCATTTTTTATCCTTTCTAATCGCTCTCTTGCTGGAATGACAGAAAGTGTATTTTTAATTTCTTTTCGAAATTTCCTTTCTTCTTCTTCCACCTTATCTTCCCATATCTTTTTAATCTCCGGACTAGACTCTCCATTATATGCCTTTACCTGCTTTTTCAATTCATCGTAATTAAATGGCTGCTTGTCCTGCGGTATTGTTACTTTCCCGAGATTTTCTATAATGTTATCTACATTCGATTTTATATGCAGCACTTCTTTTTCAAACAACTCTTCATTTTCATATGCCTTTTTAAGCTCTTCTTCCTCTTCTCCAACATTCTTTCTTAACGGGGTCAGATAAATAAGTTTTCGTCCATCTGTTATCGTTCTAGCACACTGCCTCATGGCTTTTGCATATTCTTCCCTTATCTCTTTTACATATTCTTCCATGGCATGGGCAGCTTGATAACTTTTTCCAATTCCAGTCGGCACTTCACAAAGATATAATCCATTGCACTCCTTCCTCATGATGTCTAAAAAATACTGTTTTAACACTTAGCATTCTCCTTTCAATATTCTTCACTTATAAGAATAAAAGAATATCCAATTTCTACTCCTTACCGTTCTGCAATAAATCAATGCAATCTTCTAAGTATACGATTTGCTCTTTCCAATGGTCTAAGAACATACCTTCGACTTGTTTCTTGGCATTCTCTACACTATCAGCAATAAATGTGTCATAATCCATATTTAGTTCATCAGATACACAGATATATTTATTATTATTATTTTCATCCTGAACAAATCCTGCTATTACCTTTTCATCGCCATAAGGTAACTTTAAGTGCAGTTTATAGCACTCTATTCCAAATCTGTTTTTTTATCCGATTTCCCAATATTTCATTTTTTTATCCTTTTTCTTGATATACTTTTCTTTGCATGTTATAATATTCATGTCATTCCAAATCAATGGAATGTGGATTGAAATTATCTTTTTATTTTAGACGGCGGTTATTTTTTACAACCGCCCTCTTTCTTTTTAAAATTCAAAATCTTCCGGCATAACGGAGATAACGATACCTTAACGCGCCCCTCCCTTTCATGCATATTAAAATACTGAATATTATGGACAAGAATATCGTCAAGTTGTTCTTCGGTTATTTCCATTTTTGCAGATAAATCTATGAAATTCATCGATTTCATTTCCATTTTCCTAAGTGTTTCCATAACCTTTTTTAATTCTGGATATTCGGAAACCTTTTCGTTCATCTCTCTTAGCAGCCGGTTTCTTTTTTTCATAGTATTAATCAGATGGTATAGCATATTATATCCGCCCAAATATGCCATTTTTTGAGGATTATCCCCATTTTCCAATTCTTTTTCAAAAGTCTTATAGAAGGAATCTTCATTATCCCAAAATTTAGATAACTGTTCCGTTTTTTGTCCTGTTTGGATATAATCACACATTGCAATCGCCAGCTCATTTAATTCTACACCCATATCCTTTAGCTTCTTTTCCATCCCTACATATTCCTCTTTTTGTTTGCAAGACAATTCTCCGCAACTTCCATATCAACCTGCACTTTTTTAATAGCATCTCCTAATGCTAATCCTCTGGCACACCATCGGATACACATCATCTGATATTTCGTTTCTGCAAAATGATCAACAATGATATCCCAGATATCCGTTGAGTATTCTTTTATATCCATAATCGCATTTTTCTTTTTTCGTGACCAAAAATCTGTTCCATCTGTTCTAAGACCGACATAATCTCGGAATTTCTTGCGATTTTGTTTATAAAATTGGCAAATCAATTTGGCACATATTGGATTCACAAGGTATTTTTCTTGATAACTTTCAACATCTGAACAATCTGGATACATATTATACTTCTCCAGACTCTGAGCCACAGTATCACTTTGTTCCGGAACGGAATCAGTATTCATATATCCCACGTCTTCCTCTAACTCTGGCAATGTCATTGCTTCTTGGCAAAGGGTATCGCATCTCTCATTATAAGTATTTCCGTTATGCCCCTTAATCCAGTTCCATTCTATTTTAAAGGCTACTGCAAGTTTATCGAGCTTTTTCCACAAATCTATGTTCTTCTTTTTGCGAAACATCCCATTCATCGTTTTAATGACATACTGCGAATCAGAAAAAAGTTGTACATGTGTGCCTTTTTTTATCTTTTCTAAAGCCTTTATGACAGCCATAACTTCCATGCGATTATTCGTGGTACTACGAAAGCCCCCAGATATATCTGTAAATTCTCCAGTATTATTATTTATGATAACAGCCCCATATCCACCTCTACCACCGGGGTTACATTCACATCCTCCATCCGTATAAATAATATAATCATATATTGCCCTCATTTTTGCCCCTCCTCTTTAACCGTTTTTTCGAAAACCTCTTATTGTAGAACGTTTGTTTTTTACTCATTTTTTAATACTCACTTGGTATGTCTTAATAATCATCTCAGCCACTCCCGTATCCATATATTTTTTCGCATACTTTTGCAGCTCACTAAATAAATCCGGATATCTCATTGATAGTTCAACATAATAATTACTTCCAGATTGCTCTGTCCCTAAAATGTTTCCGGAACCTCGTAATGCATAATCGGCCTCTGCGATCTGGAATCCATTTTTATATTTACATAAAGCGATCAATCTTTTATTGTCCTTATGCACAGAATTTAATATGCAATATCCTGGACTATTTCCCCGTCCAACTCGTCCTCTTAGCTGATGTAAGCTTGCAAGCCCAAAACGCTCCGCATTGTTAATCACGATAACAGTAGCATTTGGGACGTTTACACCTACCTCAACAACAGTAGTGCTTACAAGAATCTTAATCTCTCCATTTTTAAAGGATCGAATCACTTTTTCTGTTTCATCTTCCTTCATTTTTCCATTTAAAACCGCTACAGCATTTTTACCAAAAACATTAGCATATTCCGTATATGTTTGTTCTACAGATAAAATTCCTTCCATAACGCCCTGTTTATCCTCAATAAGAGGACATACAACATATGCTTGATGTCCTTTTTCAATCTCTTTCTTAATAAATTGAAATATCGTATTCTGAGAGGCACATATCGCTGTTTGTATCGGTTTGCGTCCATTGGGCATACTCTGAATATTAAATACTTCTGTAGTTGATAGCAGAACATCAGATAATGAACGGGGAATAGGGGTTGCAGACATCGTAACTGTGTGCATCCCTGCTTTCGCTTTTGTTGTAATTTCTTCCCTTTGCAGAACGCCAAAACGATGTTCTTCATCCGTTATTGAAAGACCAAGATCATGAAATTTTACTTCTTTACTCAAAACACTATGCGTTCCAACAATCATTAACGCAGATCCATCTTCTATAGATTTAAGAATAGCTTCTCGTTCTTTTTTCTTTAATCCATTTGCAATGTACACTACGTCAATATCATATAGAGCAGCCATCTCTTTTAATTCATTGTAATGCTGGGAAGCTAAAACTTGTGTTGGTGCAAGTAAAACACTCTGAAATCCATTGTCAGCCATTACAAACATTAATAAAAAAGCTAAGATAGTCTTTCCACACCCTACGTCTCCTTGTATCAAAGCATTTAACCTCTTTCCGCTTCTTATCCTATTTACCAACTCTTCATAAGCAGATTTCTGATCTTTTGTAAGCTGAAACGGCAGATTTTCGATTATTTTTGTTGTGATTGCCAAGGAATGAATCCCATAGGCAGAACCAGCAGGAAGATTTCTGTTTTTTTCTTCGAGCTGCAGGGCAAAATACAATAGATCATCCATATTTAACCGATATTTCGCTTTTTTTACCCCTTCTACGGATGATGGCTTATGCATTTCACGTATTGCCTCATCTTTGGACATCAAATTATATTTATGTAACAATTCTCTTGGAACCTTATCCGGTATTGTTGCATGTTCGAGGCATTCATTTATGATCCTTTCAAAATTACTTTCGGAAATCCCCCTTATTTTTTCATATGCAGTATAAATATGACAGTCAGATTCTTCATCATATTTTTTGAAGATAATCGGGTTGCTCATGAAAAATAGATTCTTTTTATTGGACGCTTTTAATTTTCCTCCAATGAAACATGTATCTCCTGGATGGTAATCTTTTTTGAGTACATTATACATCTCTGTAGTCCCGAACCAAGACACGCATAATTCATTTTGCGTATATATATCATGAAGAGTGCAGCGAACAATATATATAGATGACTGTTTTTTTAACTCATAGCTAACTAATTTGCATACAAAAGCATGATTTTTATCAAGTCTGCTCGTATTTAAAGGACTTATAAAAGAAAAATCATAGTATTTGGAAGGAAACAGCTGACAGACATCTTCGACAGTTTCCATTTTTCGCTTTTTTAAAATATTATAAGCTCTTGTTCCTGCTATTTCCTTTAGCATAATACTCCTCCTTTCTGGTAAGATTTTTTACAGATCGAGTAGAACGGTTCGCAGTTCACCACAACCCTAATACCATTCCTCTTACAATTGCAGTTCGATTAGATACATGGAAATATTTAGCAAGTTTATTTATAGAAATCATTCCGTTTTCAGAAAATTGTTTACATTTTGAAATAAACTGTTTGTCTGGCATCAATAAATAAGCTGCAAACTCATTGGCTTCATACTCCTCTATTTCTCCTATATTTATGGATTCCTTCGTTTTTAATTTGTCACTCCCATTGTCTTGTAAAAAATGTAAAATAAGATGTCCCAATTCATGTGCAATAGAAAATAATAATTTGGTTTCCGGTACAGTATTTGCATACTCTATAGTAAATGAACTATCATCTAGTATAACCAACCTCGCATCCTCTTTTAAGTTATCTTTCGGAACGCAGGAACTGGGTAACTTTTCCTGTATTATTTGACACAGTTGTTCTAATGTCAAAGGACTTTGTACCTTTAATGCGTCACATACAATATCTACACATTGCTTCTCCCTTATTTTAATCTCCACTTGACATATACGGATGTAATGCTCCTGCCATCTTATTTGCCGGCATTGTTTGTATCCATACATGTCCAGGACCAGTTACAATAGTATTAAAAAAACCTTCTCCTCCAAAAATTTTATTTTTAAGACCAGGCACTGTTTCTACTTTTAATTTGCAGGATTCTGACATAGCTGCTAAATAACCAGTATCAAGAACAATAGATTCTCCAGCAGCTAATTGATATTCCACTACACTACCATCAATCTCAACAAAAGCCAGCCCTTTTCCACTTAATTTCTGCATAATAAATCCTTCTCCACCGAATAAACCAGCACTAACCTTTTTATTAAACACAGTAGACAACTGTACTTTTTCCGTTGCCGCAAGGAATGCTTTTTTCTGCACAATAATTTCATTTTCAGCATCTATTTTAAAAGGAAGTATTACTCCTGGAAAAGAAGAGGCAAATGCAATCAGCCCATTTCCTCGCTTAGTACAGTAAATATTTTGAAAAAGTGATTCTCCTGAAAATGTCCTTGCTATAGCCTTTCCAATTCCATTTGTACTTGTAGTCATCTCCATATCAGGAGACATCCATGCCATTGCTCCCCGCTCTGTTATCATTTTTTCATTTTCCTCCAGATAACAGATTACAACTGGGAGATTTTCGCCTTTAATCTCATATTTCATCCAACAACCCCTCCTTCTTTTATTTTCCTAATAGATAAATCTTATCAGAACAAAATATTTTCATGTAATTATTTGCCAGTTCATACAATTCAGATACTTCCATTTCTCTTATAGACATATCAGATTCTTTTAATTTATTTGCTATATAGCGGTAAACATCGTATGTGATATGAACTCCCATGACTTCTTTTAAATAAAGCATTTCCTGAAATTCCTGAAAGGTTCCGCCATGGGATGCGCAATCCATAGATAAACCTAAATCTTTAAGAATACAATCTCCCATTGACTTATTACCATCTTCCATTGATTCTGTAATACGATGTATAAGTTCTGTCTTTCCCTGACAGGAAAACTGCCCCTTATATGTATTAACAATATAAGTCTGATACAGCCCAATCGTATTCTTTAATTCCTCTTCACTAACTTTTCCTTCCAGATACTGATTTACAATCTCTTTATGATTTCCTACCATTTTCATTAATTCTTTTTTATTCATTTTTCTTACACACAGGATAATATTTAGTTGATATTCTATCGTTTTATCCAATAAATAGTCCGGTGTTTCTCCTTTCTTCCAATTTTACCAATTCTATATATGGCCATTATTAATATCTTTTGTTATGACGAGCAATACACCGGCAGGTGATACACCAACGGGCAACTGAAGCTGACCGCGGCTTCTTTACGAGACTTTAGCTTCGCTGAGGGGAACATAACTCCTCTAACTCTTGAATTGCTCTTCTCAACTTCCGATAAATATTTTTCTTTGTAAATAGTATGACAGAAAACAGATTTCCTCTATTTTTCTGTATAAGCTTTTTCAATTTATTTTTTAGTTTATATACTGACTAATTAATTATTTTGCATTAGTTAGTCACTATACTGACTATAGTCTGTCTTCCTTTTTAGTCTGAATACTGACTATGAATCTTTATCCTGCATTCTTTTTTTATTCAGTCATCTAAAAACTCATATTATAGATAGACAAATATTACTGACGAACTGGAGGGATATAAAGAATAAGTCAGTGTCAGCATTCACAACAAATGAAAGGAGAAAATTATGAAAGTAATACTCGATTACGATGATGTATTAAATGAATGTAACGAAGAAGCAATACGAAAATTAAATAAAGAATATGGATATTCTTATTGTTTAGAGGATATTACGAATTGGGGGATACTAGAGAATGAATTAGATAAACGAATCCCTTATTTTGTCCAACCGAAGTTTGTCAGAAATATTCCTATTAGAGAAGGAGCAAGGAAACTTGTATGCGAACTTTTAAAAAGACATTGCGAGATTTTTATCGCAACCAGTGTACCAAGTCAGTGTGCAGGCGTAAGAATCGCAGATATCATTAGGAACTTTCCAGAAATTGATCCTGGGAACATTCTCATTGGCAGCCGGAAAGACATCTTAGTTGCAGACATCTTATTAGATGACTGTTATTTCAACATTGAACACTCAAATGTTCGTTATCCAGTATTGTTCCGCAAACCATGGAACGTACAGTATACTGGGGTGCCAGCAGTATCCGATTATAAGGAATTTTTAAAATTAGTAGATATGCTCTTGGATTCCAAAAACAAATTAAACCGTTTCCAAAATCCAAATATATTCATCTTAGTAGGGCCTTCTGCTTCAGGAAAATCTACTGTGCAAGAGGAATTATTAAAAACAGAAAAATTTATCCGTACAAAAAGCTGCACGACACGAGCTCCAAGAAAAAAGGATGATGACTACTATTTTCTCTCCATGGCAGATTTTAAAAAAATGGAAGAAAATGAAGATTTCTTAGAGACAACTTTCTATAAAGGAAATTATTATGGGACTTCGTATAAGGAATATAAGCGTTGTTCAGAAACAGGCAAAAAAATAATTTTTGTTATGGATATTAATGGAGCATTACGAATAAAAAAAATGTTTGGCAAAAAAGCCTGTACTATATTTTTAAAGAGAAAGCCCATTCATTGTATAAGAAGTATTTTGGATAGGTTACATACAGGAGAAATAACGAAAGAAGATGCAGCAAACCGGCTCAATTTTTTATCTGCTGAATATGAAAATGAAAAGTTTTGCGAGATTTCTATTGAAAACAATGCGATTGAAGATGTTGTCAAACAGATTATGGATATCTGATCAGGAGGAGTAGGCATCAACTATCCACGACCTAAAGGTAGTGGGTTTCCGCCTATGGCAAAAGAAAGGATTTTATTTATGAAAAAAGTTATAAATGGAAGATCATACAATACAGAAACTGCAAAGGAATTAGGATATCAAACTAATGGATATGCTAACAACGATTTTTATTTTACTGGAGAAACCCTGTATCGAAAAAAGACTGGAGAATTTTTCTTATATGGAGAAGGCGGAGCTTACAGCATATATGGAAGAGATTTCGGAATGTCACGAGGCGGCGGAGAAAAGATCATCCCTCTTTCAGAAGATGAAGCAAAAAATTGGGCAGAAAAATATCTGGATGCAGAGGAATACATTAAGATTTTTGGCGGAGATGAAGAGTTTTTTGAGATATTCTCTAAGACTCAGAAACTTGCACAATTCCCTTGTTTTGATGAAGATGAATATAATCGTATCACAGAGCATCTTCAATCTGAAAAGGTATTAATGGTTTTTAAAAAGGAAAAACCAGTTGCAGTTCTTTTATCCCTAGAAGAGTACCAGAATCGTTCCGAATGAATGGGAGATAATTGGATTAAAGATAAAGAGGAAAAGGAAATATGAAAGTAAAAGATTTATTGGAAAATTATCAAGGAGATAATTATATAGAGATTTACGATTGTTTTTCATGGCAGACAAAAGGATTTAACAATAAAGAAGTGGCTATTAGAAAATATGGTCATTATACAGTGCAATCATGGACGGTGTTAACCACGAAAAATAAAATAAAAATAACAATAAGAAGTCAAATGTAACAAATGAGAGGTTATTCAAATGAACGAAACACAAGAAAAAGTATATGGATTGCTAGAGAACTATTTAGCATACAGCATTACAAACGGATATACTGATTTTAAAATATGGTGTGAAGATAATATAGACACAATCAATGAAGCAGTATTATTAGAAGATATTTGCGAAGAAGTAAACTATATAGCAGATAAGCTGTTTGATGCATGAAATATGCTTATCGAATTAAAACTACCATATTGTATGCAAAATCAGTTTTTCAGTGACCTCCTTTAGCCTGCGGTGCCAAAGAATCATCGGCATTCAGCCTCCACATATTGGAAATTAAAACAAAGGAAGCAGAAAATAAAGTACTGACTTTATTCAGAATTCAGAGAGCAGCGTCATGTTGCTCTCTTTTTTGTTTCATTTTTTATCATGGAGGGGCTATCCTCCGGAAAGGAGGGGATTGCATGGTAACATATGAGAATCTTTTTCAATATACGATCATGTTGATCACTCTTGTTGGAATCTGTTATCAGATTTTTACTAGAAAAAAAATAAACCGCCAATCTGGACCATTGACGGTTTGTAATAAATAAACCTTTTTGGGAGATTAATATCTAACTTCCCTTTTTCTATGAAAAAGATTTTCTGTTAAAACCACCAACCTGGACTATTGATGGTAAGCAAAAAAAAACAAAATAAAGATGATAGAAAGATTTCGTCCAGCTTTCCTTTTTTAGGATACCATACTGACTCTCAAAAATCAGTGATATCTTGTCAGGCTTTCCATTATGGGGCTACAAATTTATAAAAAAAAGAGCAGCATATGCTACTCTTTTCCTCTTCTATCCGACTTTTAACCTCTTATTTTGTGGAGACCTCATTAATCTAATGAGGTGGCATCGTTATCCATTCCTGAACATCTTCCTTACTGGCATCCACTGCCTTTACAATCTGGTCAATCGTAAGACCCATCTGGGCTAAACGTTTTGCAGTTTCTGTCTTACTCTCTGTCATACCTTCTGCATGTCCTTCTGCACGTCCTTCTGCACGTCCTTCTGCAAGGCCCTCTTTTTTTGCCTTTTCTTCTGCTTCTCTTAACTTAATTCCCATAAGCATATACTCCGCCCTCCATTCTTCGTGGGCGCGAACATTTTTCACTTCATCATCCAGCATCTGCGTAAATGTGTCAGAGATTGTCTTTTTTCGGAGATAACCCAAAAATGATTTTAATTCTTCGCTGCAGCCTTCTGTCCGTCCAAATGGATTTACAACTACTTTATAGGCTTCATCCTTTAAGCGAATAGATAAATCCTCTACACAGCGATTCTCAAAGGTATAGACAGCTCGATATTTACGGAATGGGTCTGTCAGGCAAAGGAAGATAACATAACATTTTCTTAATTCGCTATATTCGCATCCTCTGCTCATTGTTTCCAAGTCGATCATTCCCTGATAGTAGCGGCTTCTCTTTCCATATTCATTCTCTGGCGATGTCTGCATCTCAATGTTATAGATAGTTCCTTCATCATCATCCACAATAACATCCAGACGAACACCTTTGCCGTTCGCAGTAAGTTCGATTGCGTGCTGTGAGTCAAATGTACGAATTGATTTGATTTTCACGCCCAAAATAAGTTCGATGACTTTTTTGCAGATCTCTTCCCGTCTCATTACTTTACAAAAAACGAAATCATCTACAAATTCCAGCTCGTGATACCTCCCCGAACGACTGGCGTCGGACGGAGCTTCCCAACTTTTAGAGCCGGGAGTTCCATTATCTACCGATGCAGCCTGAACTTAGTCCCTCTCTCCGCAGAAAGAGAAACCACATTCAGGCCAACGGTAGACAGGTGCGGGGGCATCGCCGCCACGGACAGGAACTTTTGCCTTTTCCGTGACACCAGGTCCTTGACAGACTCTGGATTTTATTAACAGTTCCAATCTATAACTCAGGCCGCCACTGGCAGACCGTTGTTCACAAATTCCCGTAGCGTACTTAAGGTACGTAGCGGTGTGGAAGGAAATCCGGTTACTCCCTTCTTCTGATACTCCCTTAAGAAAAACCTGGCACCGATGTTCTGTGCTGCTGACAGGTCGCAGTTATAGATCTTTCCATTCTGAAATGTACACAGACTGTAGTTATATACTTTCTTTCCATGTTCAAAATGGTAGATGCTGTGCCGGTCTACCATCCCGGAGCCATCAAAGGCGTATTTAGAAGTTCCCCATGCACAGACACGGGAGAGCCTCATTCCCAGACGGTGTGCCTGTAATTCTACTCTTTTTTGCACGTCATTCTTTCTCCATAAGTGAATCCTTTCACGGAACTTCTTGCCCCGGATCTTCCCTTGGGAATCCAGATACTCAAATACGATACAGTCCACGCTGTATAAGACAGCGACTTCTATCAGTTTTCTGGCTGTTTCGATCGACAGGGCACGGTTGGCGTTCCGTATCCACCGGTAAACACACTGGCTTTTCTTCCCTGCCTGCTGATACATACGCTTCCGGTTGATCCTATGATTAAGACGGTCTTCTTCACATGGAAGGTGGATCACACCTTTTGCATGGACAGTACCGTCTGCTTTCATGATACACCAGGAGGCTGCGGCATTGATCCCCAGATCTACAGCAAGTATCCGGTAAGCAAGCTTATCTTTATCCTGCACGAGTTCCTGCATCTCCTTGAATGAAAAACGGATCTGGTATCTTCCATGGACTTTATCTACCACGGGAGAGAGCATCTTCCTTGTCTTGCACAGATGCATCAGATATCCCGCGTCAGAAGCACTGATCTCAAAATAATACCAGTCCCAGGTCTTTCCGTTATATAGTTTTAATCCGATCTGCCCCTCTGCCAGATTGGACATCTTCCGTTCCTGGTCGTAGAAAGTCAGCTCATATCGTGAAGGAAATCCTATCTTAGGTTCCACTCCCCGTACTGCGGGGGACAGAGCTTCCCAGTTCGCATGGTTGGAACGATACGACTTTACCATCCCGATTGCATCTGCGATCAGGGCTCTTCTCATATATGCTGGCATGTTTGGAAAGCGGATATCAAACTCTGGATATTTTGGAGCTTCTTTCTTACTCCCATGGAGCAGGATATCAAATGCCCGCCTGCGCTCCTGTGCTTTTACATGATCCCATTCTTTTAAGGCAACATCGACACAGAACCGTAACGCTTCAAGACAGATCTCTGCCGTCTGCTGCATTGATCTGTCATCGACTCTGCGTTTTCTGGAGATGTTCAGTTTCTTTGTTTTCCTGTCTGGCACCGCATCCAGCTGGTGTTTGATCTTTACCGTATAGCAGGTATGGATCTCCATCTTTTTCGTATCTTTTGCTGCCATGGATTCTCCTTTCCATATATCTCATTTGACATATTGATTCTTTTTATATTATACTATATAATAGTACCAAACACAAGTACGATTTACAATTATCTGGAGGGTATTTTTATGAAAGAGTATATCAGGACAAGACATTCCGTTTACCTGCTCACCTACCACATGGTCTTTGTCACAAAATGGAGAAAACCCGTGATCACAGATGAGATCGGAGATTTTATGGTCGCAACAGCAAAACGCTTATGCGATGGCTACGGTGGAGAACTGATCTCCGGAGAGACAGACAGAGACCACATCCATCTTCTTGTGTCTCTGCCACCATCTAAGAACATCACTGATATTGTCCGCAGCTTAAAGACACAGCTTTCCAAAGAGGTTCATGCACACCCGGAATACGATCGGATAGTAAAAAAACACATCTATGGAAATGCCCCGCTTTGGTCGCCTTCGTATTTTGTGGCAACAACGGGTTCCGTTTCTATGGATGTTGTAAAGCAATATATCGAGGGACAGCGCACCGATGAACATAAACGCAAATATGAAAAGCGTTCACTCGATTACTGGAATTCCCGGCTCTAAAAAAAGAGACTCCCGAAAAATTCGGGAGTTTTTCTCTTAGTCTCCGACAGCCATACTCTCGGTTTCCCGAACCCCGAGCGACTTCGTCGGTCTGAGGTTTGCCGTATGGATATTTATCATTTGGCTCTTGTTAACACAATTTTTTTACTATTTCCTCTATGTTGCTTACGATAGTTTCATGATTATCATTCCAGTAAATTATAGAACCTGCATCTGACAATTTCTCTAATCCTTTCGCACTATTAATCTGAGTTACCATTTTATTACCTTGCTCTAATTGAAAGATATAATAAGATATACTTTTAATATTATGTTCCATTGTTTCTTCCACTAAGTCATTTTCCGAATTAGTTTCATCATTTTCTCGTAATTCTCTTATAAAATATTCTCTATCTCCTACTAGCAACCTTCTCTTTTCTTTATTCCACTCAATATCCTTATTTCCCCAAGTATTAGTTTTTATAACCCATTGTTTTACATTTTTTTGTTTATCTTCTTCTGTATTTTTTTTGTCATCTTCTTCACATCCAATTTCTTTTCTTGTATTAGTATGATGGAATGAGTAAAATTTAACTATTGCAAAAGAAAAATTCTAACAATTAATTGTAATATATTTATCAGTAGAAGGAATCTCTCTAATCCCACTTATATCCAAAAAAGTTTCTTCTTGCGTATCCAAAAAACGGATCTTGGCCATGTGTACTTGGGAAATAACTTTAAGCACCTGAAGCGGTCGTATTCCATAATAATACACTGTATTTACCATTAATTCTCTCAGTGAAATCACCTCGTATTTCCTATTCTGTTTTCTGTTTGTCAAGAAAAGCAATTAAAACAGAAATTTTGTTGTGGATATCCTGTAAGGAAAAATACAAATCTCGAAAATCATTAAATTCTACATCTTTTGTCCGAATATTAAATATTTTATCGAAATTTTCAAATGATTTTGCTGAAGTGTCTGAAGTCAGTTCATTAACTATGTCGTCCAAATACTTATACATGTTCCAGATTTCTTCTTGATAGGTTTTTAACTGGCCAATATTCAGGAAATCTTTTGGAAGTTCTTTTACCATATTTTTTCACCTTCCTCTCTTTTTAATAGTATGCCAGAAAAGAGCAAAAAAAGACTCCGAACAAAAATTTTTCCCTCAAAAGCTGGAATATTTTTTATCTATTTTTGTTGATTTTCAGATAATATTATGGTATTATACAATTGTTAATAAGCATTGTGGAACGTACTCCGGTGACCTTCGGGCCCGGGGTCTTTTCATTTCCCTACTTTCTTCATAGATAAAGCTCAGAAAAGAATTTCTCTTCTGAGCTTTATTATTTAAAGGCGACCGGCTTTCCAATTAATAACAACTATACAGATAATACAAAGTTGTAACTGTACCACTCTGATAATGATAACTCACAGTTTTATTCCATAAAACTTCTTTTTCCGAATTATCTCTTTTCCAATCAGCAAAAGGGATTTCCACTTTACTATCGTCTCTGCCAATACGCTTAACAGATTCGAAATATCCCATTTTAAATAAACTTCCATCACTTACATTTATGTATTTAATTACAACACGAGCTAGAATAGTTCTGGGTTTAAAACTATTTTCTTTCAATATAGTCTCAATTTTAATTGCCTTAATTGTAATATAGTTTTCTGACAACCACTCGTTTATTTGTTTTACTGCTTTTTGATTACTGGATAAAATCGAAAACTTAAATGATTTCTCCTGTACCGGATACAAAAAGGCATCCGATTGTTTTTCATAGCTTTCCTTTATCTGAATCTTAGCTCCACAATATGGACAAAATTTCATATCGCTCATTATTTTTTTCCCGCATTGCATACAAAACATACAGTTATTCTCCTCTCTTCTCTTCTGCCAACAAAGCCCAGAAAAATTCTGAGCTTTATTATTTAAAGACGACCGGCTTTTTTCAGTACCAGTTTATATTCTGGGGCAGATTCTCTTGTAAGATTGTAATCAAGTTTTCCTTCGCGATTTAATTCTGGATACTGAGAAGCGTAATAAGTATTATATCCAATATAACAGTTATTTTCATCAAAATAATCACTATATAAGAAATAGCTACCCTCTTCTACAATATATGCTTTACCATCAATACAAGCCAGATTATTCTGGTGAGAAGGAGTCTGTCCATAGTATCGATCATATCCTGCCAATCTTACACAGCAATCTACTCCAGCAAAATTCAACATTTGTGCTACTGTTGCAGAAAAGCCTGTACAATCTGTATTAACATGGTAGGTACCAATATCATAAACATACTGTTCTGAACTATGTTGTGAAATATATTTCAATACAGCTGATACCTTTTCTTTATCTGTCATTGTATTATTTGTAATCTCATTAACTACTTTCTTGCACTGATATCTTAATGTGTTTACAGAATTATATCCCTGAACAACAATAGTAATTTTCTTCTTATTATATGTTGTTACTTGAGCTGTTCCATTTCCAACAATTCCCTGACCACCAGAAACCGTTTCTGTTCCTGGTTGATCATATTCTAAATTATTAATTACTTCCTGATTAGAAGAATATCTCACCTGCATTGTAATATGGCTTTGCCCATTAAAAACATATGTTAAGCCTTCTTTTATATCATTATTACGACAATAATATTTTCCCTCTGGCAGAACAATCTTTTTCGCTTTTGTAAAATCTGTTGGAAGATAGTATGACTCAAAAAAGCTATCATATGTTAAATCACTCTTAGAAAGGGTTAATACCCCATCTGCAGAAGTCTTCTTATCTAATGCAGTTTCATATGAAGGTGTTTCATCTTCACCATCATTATCATTCTTTCCAGAATTATTACTTCCGTTATTGCCACTGGATGTATCATTTCTCTTTGTCGTATTCTTGGAAGTAGTCTGTTTCTTCTTTTTCTTAGAAGTTTTTTTCTTCGGGATTACCTTGATCTTGATCCTCTTAATTTTTTTGTTTTTTGATTTTACCTTCACTGTAATAGTGACTCTGCCAGGTCTCTTGGCTCTTACAACACCTTTTCGGCTTACCGTAGCAATGGATTTATTGCTCGTTTTAAATGTAACTTTAGCAGCCACTTTCTTCGGATTTACTTTCACTTTAATCTTAGATGTCTTGCCTGCTGTCAGCTTCTTGACCGAAGTTACTCTCACAGAACGGATCTTCCCACGCTTTCCAACAGCTGATGCTTGTTTTGGTAGAAAGATTCCTGCAACAGAAGCAAATACAAACATTGCCGCAAATACGATTGCCATGATACTTTTTTTGTTCGTTTTCTTCATAATATGTCATTTTCCTTCCTTCTTTTGTAGATAAAGCTCAGAAAAGAATTTCCCTTCTGAGCTTTACAATTAAAGGCGGCCGGCTTTCTTTAAAACTAAGGAATATTCAATGTAATTCAAATTTGAATGGTCATAATCTAAATTAACATCTAATTTTCCCTCTCGATTTTTAAGCCCTAATTCTGGATAAATTTTATCATAATAGCTGTTATAACCAATATAACAATTATTTGCATCAAAATAATCGCTATATAAGAAATATCCACCTTCTTCTACAATATATGCTTTTCCATCAATACAAGCAAGATTGTTCTGATGAGATGGAGTCTGTCCATAAGAACGATCGTATCCTGCTAATCTCATGCAACAATCTACTCCTGCAAAATTAAGCATCTGTGCCACTGTTGCAGAGAATCCAGTACAATCTGTATTTACATGATAGGTTCCAATATCATAGATATACTGAGAAGTGCTATGTTTTGAAATATAATTCAATACTGCTGATACTTTCTCTTTATCTGTCATGGAATTATTCGTAATCTCATTTACAACTTTTCGACACTGATATCGTAACGTATTTGTTGGATTAAAATTTCGCACAACTATAGTAATTTGTTTTCCATTTACTAATGTCACCTTAGCAGTTCCGTTTCCAACAATTTTAGCATTTAAAAGGAAATTTTCTGTTCCTTTCTGATCACAATCCAAGTTATTAATAACTTCCTGATTAGATGAAGTTCTAAAACCTGAATAAATAGAAGATTTTCCATTAAAAACATAGGTTCGGTTTACCTTTACCTCATCTTCATCATATATCGTATATGTTCCCTCCGGCAAAATAATTGTTTTTGCTTTTGTAAAATCTGTTGGAAGATAATAACACCAGTCTCCTGCGATTTTTCTTCCTGTCATGTCGCTATAAGAGATATTTAACACCCCATCTGCAGAAGTTTTTTTATCTAATGCAGTTTCATATGAAGGAGTTACATCTTCATCCCCATTGTCATTATCATTCTTTCCAGAATTATTACTTCCGTTATTACCGCTGGATGTATCGTTTTTCTTTGTTGTATTCTTGGAAGTAGTCTGTTTCTTCTTTTTCTTAGAAGTTTTCTTTTTTGTAGAAGTTTTCTTCGGGATTACTCTGATCTTAATCCGTTTTATCTTTGTATTTTTAGACTTTGCTTTTACGGTAATAGTAACTCGGCCAGGTCTTTTTGCTTTCACAATACCCTTACGATTAACTGTAGCGATTGCTTTGTTGCTGCTCTTAAAAGTAACCTTTGCAGCTACTTTCTTTGGTGTTACTTTTACTTTAATTCTTGAACTCTTCCCTACGGTAAGTTTCTTTACAGATGTTACTTTGATTGTTCGGATTTTTCCTCGTTTGCCAACAGCGGATGCTGATTTCGGAACAAACATCGCAGTAAATGCGAACACCAATGCGAATAATATTGCCATGATACTTTTTTTGTTCATTTTCTTCATCATAATTTTTTTCTCCTTTTCTTATTAACCATGATTTCTTTTATTATTAGTATGATAGAAAATTTAGAATCACGATTTTTCTGTAGAAAAAATTTTTCCCTCTCAAAAAGGAGTATATCATAAATCTGAAAAAATGCAAAAAGGCAGGACAATCAATCCCTATGTTACCTACACAAAAATACGAATTCGTGTTAGAATAAGAGAGCTACCGCCCCTAGACAGGTACAGAAAGGGGGGTGCGTTCCTTTGAATTTAATTTCATCATTTATGCTTTCTATTCTGGCAAGTATAATCGCCTATTATATTTGCAAATGGCTGGATAGAAGGTAATATCTGGTAGCCAGCCTGGGGACTAATCCACCTCGCCAAAACGGATAAAACCCCCCGGAGGTGAAAGCTCCGGGGGGTTTTTACTGCGTTCCTTTGAACACATTTCATCATTTTGCCTATTGGCATTATATCATATGCATTTCTTATTTGCAATATGCATTATCTATTTTTGTGGACTCCAAGTCTTTACTATGATATCTCCCCCAACAGGATTATATGGCAATTCTTTATCGAATTTCTTGACTGCTCGCTCTATGTTTTTCTTAATATCTTCTTCATCGGACATAAGCTGTATCGTATCCTTATTAAAATATTGAACATAAACGTCATTTCCACCATATGCAGAAAGCGGAATAATAACATATTCCCTTTTGATTGACAATTCCATTTTATTCACACTGGCTCTGACCAATACTCTTTGTCCCATCTCTATGTATCCGGCAAAAAAGTGTATCTGTTCGTTTAACGCAAGAAGGTTTTCCTCTTTTAACAGATGCTCATGAAGTCTTTTAACCAAATCTTCTGGGTAGTTTACTTTACCGATATTGTCCTCAATCCAGTTTTCGATAAATATCTCACCTGTTTTATCTCCAACCACTTCAAACGAGTTGACACCATAAGTACATATAATATAATCTTTTGTTGTAAATACCTTGGGAATTCTTCCTCGTTCTTTATCTTCCTGTAATTTTCCATCGATAAAACAGGACCCTTTTGTATCCCCGTACCCTATGATACGGTCTTTAAAAAACGTCAAACCTACAAAACTCATATGTTCCCTTCTACCTTTCTCTTTTGTATTTTCTGTTATTTTATCAGATAATACCGTTTGTGTACAGGCAGGATATTCACTATAGCGAGAAGGTCCACGATCCCAAAGCGGACAAGATTCTGTATAAATATTTTGCATTCTTTCTTCACTCCTTTTGCAAAAACAGCCACCGGTCACCCGATGGCTGTCTGGTCAATTTTCAGAAGATTACTCTTCTTCTTTTTTCTTTCCTTTTACAAGGAATGCAACTCCGGCAATCACGAGGATCACTGCAGCTGCTGCAAAGATATACATCTTCATGTTGTCACCCGTCTGGACTTTCTTGCCACGGGAATAACTTCCACGTTTTGATCCTTTTGCAGGCTTTTTCACTTTGATGATATCTACGCTCTGTGCCTTATCTTTGATATCTGTGTGGTTTGCGATCTCAGCTTCCCCCTCATACAGATGCTCGAAAGCAACAAGGGTCTTTCCACCAAGACCGGATGCATCAAACTTAAAGGTTACCGTTGCTTCCCCGCTGACGCGTTCTGTCTTCTGGATAGCATCTTCTGCAGCATCCTTATCCACATCACCTACCACGGTATCTTTTTCATTTGATACAGTATCTCCGCCAGCAACAAAACTTGCTGTGGCAGTGACTTCTTTGCCGTTTACTTTGACTGCTTTTCCAGTCTTCTTATCCATTAATGTTCCTTTTAATGTATAAGTCTTACCTTTTTCAAGGTTCTGGTATTTCACTACATCATTGATCGTTACTTTTCCAGCTTTTACACTATGCTTTCCAGATTTCGCATCGGTTGCTTTTGTACCGATCTTAGGGATATATACAGACTGTGCTTCATCCTCGATATCCGCATGGCTGCATAAAGTAATCTCTCCCTGCTTTAAGTCTTCGAATACGACTGTACTCTTTCCACTTAAGCCGGTTGCAGGGAAAGTAAATCTTACTTCCACCGTTCCGTCTGTTTCCGTTGGTGTAAAGGATTCAGATTTTGAACGGATCTCTTTGCCTTTAGAATCAAGGAATGGCTTTCCTGTCGATTTATCCATCAGTACACCGCTTACCTGATACGTCTCTCCTACATGAAGATTTTTGTATGTTACCGTATCAATGATCGTGATTTCTTTATCTTCACAGGAAGTATTGATCTTTGTCTTGGCATCTGCTGCCTTTGTCTTGATGGAAGGAACATATACTGTCTGACCCTCATCTTCGATATCCTCATGGGATGTGATCTCTACTTCATTTGTATACAGCTTTTCGAAAGCTACAAATTTCTTTCCGGCAAGTAAGGAAGTATCTACTGTGAATAAGACATCCACACTTCCATCTGCCTGTTCTGGAGAGAAAGTAGTCTCTCCTGTAATCTGGTTACCTTTGGCATCAAGGAATGGTTTTCCTGTTTCTTTATCCATCAATACCCCGCTTACCTTGTACTCTGTGCCAGGCACTAAATTTTTGTAAGATACAGTATCACGGATAACAACAGACTCTCCAACTCTTACTGTATGACCTTTTCCATCAAAATCCGTTGCTGTTGTTCCGATCGATGGCCAATGGATACTCTGATTTTCATCGTTGATGTCTGCATGGGTTGCTACCTCTTTGCCATCACGATATACATGTTCGTATGCTACAACAGTTTTGCCTTCCAATGCAGATGCATCAAAGGTAAAGCTTAATGTAATCTCTCCATCTACCCGTTCGTCAGAAACAGATTCCTTTCCAACTTCTTCTGTATCATCCTGTCCAGCAACAAACTCTCTCTCTGCTGTCACTTCGGATTCTGTTCCATCCTCGTTTTTAACAACAAATGGTTTTCCAGTCTCCTTATCCATCAGGACACCCTTTACAGAGTATTTCTTTCCTTTCTGGAGATTTGTGTAAACAACAGTATCTTTAATCGTTACGGACTTCTTAACTGGAGAAGTATGGTTTCCAGTCTCGTTGTCTTTTGCAGTTGTTTTTGCACCCGGCGTAAAGAATGTCTGGTTCTTATCTGTGATATCCGCATGAGCGGCATACAGTTCGTCTTTATGGTAAACATTTTCGAATACAACGGTTGTTGTATTTTCAAGTCCTGTCACATCAAAGACAAATGTCACATCAACTGTTCCATTCTTTTCCTTTGGAGTAAAGGTTGTTTCAGATACGATCTCTTTTCCATCTTTATCCTTTACTTTTTCTCCGGATTCTTTAGACATCAGTGTACCAACGACTTTATATTCCTTGCCAGGTTCGAGATTCTTATAGGACACTGTATCGATCACAGTTGTGATCTTTTTGTATCCTTCACTGTTCTGGTCTGTCTTCTCATCTACTTCATAAGAAGTGTCTTTGGAACCAGTCTTCTGGTCTACTGCGGAAGTCTTCACTTCTGGGATAAGGATTGTCTGTCCTTCGTCATTGATATCTTCATGCGTTGCTGTTGGTACGGTTTCTTCTTTTCCGTCCTCACCTACGAGGTATACTTTTTCGAAGACAACTAATTCTTCTCCATTGAAATCTTTTGTTGGGAAGGATGCAAGTTTTACATCCACAGTTCCTTTACGGGTATCTTTTAAGAAGGCATTGTCATTAGTAATACTGCTCTTTTCTGTACCTTTTTCTTCTACAGTAAACTTTGTTTCGCCAGTGACATTCTTACCATTTGCAGTAACAGCCTTTCCCGTCTTCTTATTCATAAGTACGGCTTTCATGATATATGTCTTGCCTAATGCCAGACCATCATAGGATACGGCATCTGTAATAGATAAAGCATCCTGCTGTTTTGCATAATTGCTGCCAGTTGCACTGTCGATTGCTTTTGTACCGATTGTTACAGGTGGGTCAGTTAACTCAAAGGTAATCTTCTTGTCCTCTGTCGTCACTTCAAAAGTGGAAGTTGCTAACTGATATCCTGTGTTATTCGCACAACGTTTCTCTGTCAGCTTGTAATGTCCTACTGGAAGTTTACCTAACCCTGCTGTTTTACCTTCAGAATCTCCAGATGTGGATTTATGGAACCATAATGTATCATCTGTAGCAGATGAATACTTTCCATCTTTTCCAACTGTTACTGTATAAGATTCTTTTGTATCCAGATTTTCAATTGTAAATGGAATATTGGCAAGAGCTGCACCCTTATCATTTTTCTTAGTAAACTCAAAATCTGCTCTAGGTAATGAATCTCCCACTGTATAAGTGGATGTTCCATACACATCCTGCACCTTCTGTCCCTTCTTAGCGTACATAATCACTGTAGGGTTTGCATCATTAGCAAGAATTTTTCCGGCTGGATTAATCACGTCATAATGTACTGCTGAAAAGCCTGCACCTGATTTCGTCTCTTTTAATCCAAGAGTACCTAAAGGAATTTTATTGATAGAACAAGTAAAAGTTACCGTTCCATCATGATTATCTATAACCCTGACTACCGGATTAGTTGAACCATTTTTAATAGTCCATGTCTTTGTTGCCTGTTTTGATTTTATCTCGTTTGCATTGTAGTATCCATCTGGATAAAAGCTAAGAGTAAATTCAGTGTTTCTTAAAGTCGTTGCATTTACTTTATTCTGTTCATTTTTCCTCAGTTTTTTCGTAATCTCCAGATACAGGTCACAAGTCTCTGCATTATCCTTTGTATTTACCACCGTAGTCGCACCACTGGAAGTCTTTGCTGTATAAACTGTTGCATCCTCTTTATATCCCGATGGAGCCTTTGTCTCGCGTACATAATATGTACCGTTTTCAAGACCACTTAAAGACCCTGTTGCATTTGCATCAAGAGTGATACTGCCGACAGCATTTTTCTTTGCTGTTGCATCTGCTTTTGTCTTAAAGATACCGTAAACAGCACCCTTTAAGGAATACAGGTTATTTCCGTTTGTAACGGATGGGTCTGCGGAACTCTTATTGATAGAAATCTTACCGGAAGCTTCGGAGAATTTTACTTTATACATACCAAATCCGGCCTGTGAGTTCATTTGAGGAGTAACCATACCAAAGATGGCATAATTCTCCTTTTCACTTACGAACATAACACTGATACGAATCGGAGAACGCGTCTTACTCTGACGAACCTGTGCCCCATCAATCTTCTTTGTATCGTATGAAACTGTTCCGATAGGTTTCATAACAGTACCATTGCCGATATGACAGCAGTTTAATGCATAAACTTCTGATCTTGAGTTATCCGCAAGCTGTGTCCAGTCAATATCTGGTTCTCTTCCTGTTTTAGAAGATGTGCCAGCTTTGTATTTAGCAAAATCCTTATCAACACCAAAACGATAGTTCATATAATATGTCCAATCCGCATGGGTATCAAATCCGTTTCTTTCATCCTTGATCGTCTTGTGATTAAAATCATATGTGTTATCCGCTTTTTTGATCGCATTATAAGTATGGCCTGATTTTTCAGAAATAGCGGCTCCCCACATATAATCGTCCATCAATCCAAGATTCTTACGTAACCAGGATTTTTTATCAACAACACTTGTTGGATCATTTTGATGTTTATACAGATACGGTTCGTCAGCCCAGTATAAAGTGGACTTATAAGTAGAATACGTACCCTCATTTTCTTTTGTAAGATTTTCTTTTAATTTTACACCAGGGACAGCTTTTAAATCTGCTTTGGAAGTACTTGTACTTGCAGCATAAGCAGCTACTGCCTTTGGTTTGATAGTGATATCAACACTGGTGGTTGTCATAGCATTGGATGCCAGAGTCAGTACACCATTGTCTTCATCATAAGCAACACTATTGTCTGTCAGTTCGATCGGTTCTTCATTTCCATTTACTTTAATGGAAAAATAAGATGCATTGATATTCTCTGCGGTATCTTTTGTGGCTACCGGAATATCAAACTGTACATCAAGGTCATCTCCTACAACTACCTGATCGGCAGCTTTTACTTTTACATCCGGGTTCTGGTTATCAATGTGTACAGACACACCAGATTTATCGGAGATACTGCTGTCATAGCGGAAGAAAAGCTGTGCCTGAACAGGCGCATTTCCCATTTCTTTCACTTTCTCATCAGAGAAACAGCTTACTGGGACTTTGATGCATCCCTTTTCTGCATCCCATGTTGCATCTTTGATAATCTCGCCATCATTGTTGTTATAAGCGACATCACAGGAAACCAGTTCGAGATTTTTCTTCTGGGAAGTGATATCTGGATAGATATAATAAAATTCCCCATCGGATTTGCTCTCATAAACAGGTAATTCCTGCTGATACTGACCGATAAATGCACCAGCATCTACCGTTGTATCCTTCATCAGCTTATCAAGAGTAATGTTTTCCTCTGTTTTAGAAGAATCTGCCAGAGTATATTTTACAACCATCTTCCGGTCCACATGGTCTTTATTCTCTGTCTGCTCCTCGATCTTCTTTTCAACATCGACCGCATCCTGTGCGACTTCTTTTGTTGTCAGTTTTTCAGAAGATTCATCGGCGGTTGTTTCCGCTTCTGTTGTTTCTTCTGTCCTATCACTCTCTTTACTGTTCTTGGAGGATGTGTCATTAACAACAACTTCTTTACCTTCATCACCAACGACCTTTACCGGTTCATTTGCCTCCTCTGATTTTTTAGTACTTTCGGTACTCTCAGAGACTTCCGAAGCCTTTTCCTCCGATTCGGTGGCAGTTGTCGTTTCCGCAGCTTTTTCTGTAGCTTCCTGCTCTTTACCTGCATCAGCATCCGTTTTTGATTCTTCTGCTTTTGCATCTGTCGCTGTGGAAGCTTCTGTTGCTGCCTCTGTGTTCTCACTGCTTTTAGCCGGTTCTGTAGTGGCCTCTGTTGAGATTCCGGTTTCTGTTGTTTCACTTTTGGCAAAAGTGCTTGCTGCCTCACTTTTATCTTCTGTTTCTTTCCTCTTTGCACCAACAAGGGAGGCAATTGTCTGCCCTTTTTCCATTGTTCCTTCTTCATAAGAGGATGTTACCAGGACATCCTGTGCTGGCATTGTGAATGTTACAACGTCTTCATGCTTTTCATCAGCAAAAAGTTCAACATCCAGCTTCTTTTTTGTTTCAGGATCAATAAGGGACAGCTTTTTGATGATATACTTAGCATCCGGCTTTACCTTAATGGATACTGTATCACCTGCCTTCACCTTTTTGGTTAAAGCTTTCTCTTTTGTAGTAGCTTCTGTGTTCTGCTGCTCCTTGCTCTCATCTTTCTTTGCCTCTTTTTCTGCATCAAAGATAGCAACGGAACCGTTTTCTGTCTTGTCCAATGTAAGGCTGTATGTGGTTTCTGTTTTAGCTGCTGCAATAAGTGGTGCTCCACTGATGGCAGAACCACAGAATAAAAAGCCTGTCAGTACACCGGATACGACCTGTTTAAAACGTATCATAGCAAACTCCTTTCCTGCTCTGCAAAAGATTTGTTTAATTGGTAGTATACGGGACAGACTGGACCGTTACCTGCCCCGCAAACAAAGGGATATTATCCCTTCCCTTATAGTATGACAGATTAGGAATTTTTTAATCCACGCATCCGCGAGGGATGCGACTGTCCAATCAACATCTGCTTCTCTTCCTGTATTGATTTTAATCCACGCATCCGCGAGGGATGCGACGCTCCTCTGTTCCACCCACGCTTCCATTCCCCTGTTTTAATCCACGCATCCGCGAGGGATGCGACAGCATATAATTTAGCCAGCAAACAGGGTGGCATTATTTTAATCCACGCATCCATGAGGGATGCGACAGTGAAATCATATAAAATTGGTAACAATTTCGCTGCTTTATTTAGAAAGTTTATACAAAAATTAGGCATTGTCACCTTTCACATTTCTATTTTTTTAGAAAAGCAAGAACAATATTTTTTATTTTTGTAGTGCGAATCTTCCGGGATTCTTATGTTGCTTCCGATTCACACTAACTTTCTTATATATAGTATGTCAGAATCGGAATTCACTCGATTTTTCTGTAGAACTTTTTTTTGTTTCTTTATTCAAAATCACATACTACTTTTGAAAGTATTGTTTTGATGATAGGAGGAAAAAGTTATGAAAAAAAGTTATGCAGCAAGTATTATTTTAGGAACAGTATGTGGATTTATGGCAGTAATTACAAGTCCGCTCCACCCAATTGCATGCCCATTCTTAATCATTGGATATTTGTTCTTTATCTTATATCCAGTAGCAAATTATATTGAGGAAAAGGGTGTACCAAAGTGGGTATATGAATTATTACATTATGAAGAATCAGATGAGGAGGAAGAGGATAATGATTGATAGAAAAGACGTACCTGTATTGATGAGTAATATGGATAAAGATTCTGAACTATCTCAGTTTTTCAATGAATATTGGAAATTCGTAAAGGAATTTTTAAATGGAAAAGAAGAACAAAGAGAAAAAGAATACTGGGACGAACTTGTAAGCCGGTCACAAGAAATGTCTGAAAAATATAATGGACAGTATAAGCAATTTTGTATCGAATTACTTTTAAGTTTAATAGCAGAGATTGAACGTAGAGATCGGGAGGAACGACAATCTTGTAAAAATGGTCTCCAGATTAAACTAATAAAAAGTGATACAGGAAAAAACTCTAAATTATTTCAATTTTTCTCTGAATATTGGAAAATGATAAAAGATTTTCTAAACGGTAAAGATGGACACAGAGAGAAAGATTATTGGAATGAAATTGCGAAAACGTCTTTTCAGATTACCAAAAAATACAATGGAAAATTTGAAAGAGATATTGTAAATGGATTGATTGAAGAAATTAAAAGGCGGGATCATAAAGAATGTGAAATGTTCCGCAAACAGATTGCATGACAACAAAAAGGCTTCCATCATGACAATGTCAATTAGATAAGAATGACATTGCCCATGATGGAGCCCTTTTTGTTGTATCTATCTTTCGCGAATGATTTCGAGACTCTCTTTCAAAATCTCTCTTATCCATTCCCTGCTCTCCTTGTTTGCCGGAGTTTCCTCTCCTGTGCAATCAATCCATATCAAAAATAATGCATATTGTTTCATATTTGGCAGGATTTCTTTCTGGATTTCCTCTACCGTTGGCGCATATTCCTTTGCTTGCCACTTCATTCTATCAAATACTTCACAATATTTTTCAAAATCTTCTTCCGAAATCGTTATTCTCATATATCCTCCTCTTATTCCAATACAATCTTGTACAAATAGTTATCTAAGTATTTTTTTAATAAATTTTCATTATCAAAACCTGTTCCGTTGTAAAATTCCTCTGCGATACCTCCACCAATTGCGCACAATGTATCCATGTCGCATCTCAGCGAAAATACATTCCTAAGAAAACTTTCGTAACAATCACTTTCTAGAAAACATCTGATTGCTGCAGGTACACTTCCTTGACAACTTGCATTCCAATGATATGAATTTCTGTAATCAGCAATTTGTCTTTCGATACTATATTTATAATTTTCTAATGGATACTGAAGTTTTACATACTGGAAAATCTCATCTTTTGTAGCTCCTGTCCTTGCCATGTAAACACACATTGCCGTTGTAATCGCGCCTTTAATTCCCTCTGGATGATTGTGGGTACATTCAGCAGATTTGATAGCCCATTCTTCTACTTCATTTTCAGAATCGAAGTATTCTCCGATGTAAGAACATCTCATAGCTGCCCCGTTTCCAAAACTGTAATAAGCCTTGTCATCATCGCGAGATAACCAATCTCTAAACTTTTCTCCATAGCCTACTTCCTGATATTTTCTTCCTAAATTCCGATATACTTCTCCAAAAGATTTGTTATTTTTAATCGCAAACTTTACGGCTAATGTCATAACTGTATCATCTGTAAATTTGCATCTATCTGTAAATAGATTACAATATCTCCAATCTAATCTTGTTGGTCTTGTAATGGGAAATTCGTACTGTGAACCAGCAATATCTCCCAAAATTGAACCGATAATCGCCATAATTTTATCCACCTTTCCCTGTCTTTACACAAACTGTTTTCCTTTTTTGATGTTCTCAAATTTTCTTGCTGTCATTTTCCCAAGTTCCTTGTTAGAATCAATCCCCATCCGTATCAATACTTCTCTTTCTATTGCATCAATATCTACACGTTCTAAGTTAATGTTAGAAGAAAACCATGCTTTTTGAAAAGTAGAATAATACATTTTTCCAAGTGACGTGTTTAAATAGACCCCTTGCTGGAATTTATTATATCCTTTCCAAAAATAAATGCTGTTGATATATACATGCTCAAGGGATGAAGGCTGAGTCTTACGCAGCTCCTTGTACTCATTATAACAGTATTCCATTAACCTCCATGTAGCAAGCACATCATCATCCGCCTGATGGAAAGTGATCCCGCTGTCGAGTCCTAAATGCCGGATAAGGGTACTTAATGAATAATCCTCAATTTCCTTTCCATACAATATATCTCTCGCCATTTCTAACACATCTAACTTGTACCAAAATTTTAATTCTGTCTTTTGTCGCTTATACATTCCCCGTAGCATATCAATATCAAAATCCACGTTATATCCTACTAAAAGTGCATTTTCTCCAAAAAACTCTTGAATCTCTGAAAAAGCATCTTCTTCTGTTTGCTTATCCTGCAGAAATTCATTTGTGATCCCATGGATGTCAATATTTTTCTTGTCAAGGAAAAATGGAGGTCTAATATAAATATTCCTTTTATCTTTTAAGATAAGTTCTCCTCCTTCATTCTTAAATTTTCTTGCGGACAATTGTACGATATAATCCTTTGAGGGTTTTACTCCGCTCGTTTCCGTATCAAATACAATAATGTCGTGATATTGCATATGCATGTTATCTTCGTACATGCATATACACGCCTTTTGATTTACATGTGTTCTCGCTCTATACATAATCTCACCTCATTTTTTATTAATAGTATGATTGATTGAGATATCTCACATTTTTTCTGTATAAGTTTTTTTACACAGAAAAATAGGAATTTGTATATTCTTTCATACTAATAAATAGGAACAGAAAAAATATTATATTTTTAAGGAGTTTTTTATGAATGAAACAGGTGTTTTAATGGAGTATGAACAAATCTTGTTGGGAAATACGATTAATTCCCGTTCAAAATTCACGGCAACTTATATCAGTAAGAACGCAGATGATCGTTATGCCCTGCATCTACTCCGGTATGTATTTGAAGAAATTTTAGACTGGAGCCCGATTGTAACAAGGACTTTTCTTTCTGGAGAACTTATAGACATGTTAAAGCTGCGGGTAGTAGCCAATAGCATCCAGTTTCCTCCAGAATTAAGTCCTAAAACAGATTATTTTTATTATGCATGGAGAATGTATCCTGAAATGGTACATATTACACAGAGAGAACTTACATTAAATGTTTATGAAAAGGTGTTACAGGGAAAGTTGATAAAATATCCAAAAGGATTTTTTTTAAAACTCCATGGTGAGATTAATAAGGCCATCTGTTTAAATTATGCAATTGAACAGTATCTCCATCCTGATTCAATAGAGGAAATTTATAAGTTCTTTTCTGATAAAAAAAAGGCACTTCAGTTCTTGGAGAAATATCGTCTAGTGGATATTTATAGAGAACAATATTCTGACCCATTGGATATGTTACATGATTGTTTAAATTCTTTTCAAAAGAATGCGTTGTTATACCAATTTTATAAATTTAATAAATCATTGAAGGAGGAGATTCGGCTTGGTAATAAATATAAACAATGAAAAGATAGAATTGGATAATAAAGAAGTACAAGCAGCAAAAACAATGGTGGCGAAATTTATCTCCGAAGTACGGAAAGAATCCTTTGAAAACAATGAACCTACCTTTTTCTTTACTGCACTTATTATCATGCACCTAATGTCACAAGATGCAATAAATAAACTAGATCCTAAAGACTTTTCAGTTATGATGAAAAGCATCACACAGTCTTTCTCTACAAAGCAAAATTAATGGGAGGTTATTTTTATCCTTTTACAGCAAGAAGACCCCGACCTCTAAGATTGGGCAAGTCCGGTTAAAACAGCACAGATATGTTCCAAGCGAATACAGACTGAAATCTGTATTAGCACGGTAGTGCTATCGAACGAGAACCAAACTTGCCGAGGATGAAAAGCCCCCACCTCTACAGGTGGGGGAGGATGTCACGTTTTTGAACTGCAAAAAATCAT
>OFLY01000176.1_pt1 | contig 53665 bp, 44 predicted proteins | sample 1541161 | NCBI WGS metagenome assembly OFLY01 (sample SAMN04209247, study PRJEB22552) | human gut metagenome | biome: gut; material: feces | host: Homo sapiens | place: USA: Oklahoma | reverse complement strand
CTATGCAGAAACAGGAGAGAATGTGGCAACCTATTACTGCCCGACAAGCAGTGTTACATCGAACCATGCAGTAAATATTGTGGGCTGGGATGATAATTTTCCGGCATCTTCGTTTAAGAATAAACCGGCAGGAAACGGAGCATGGCTTTGCAGAAACAGCTGGTCGGACAAGACGGAGAACAGTATCAACAGTTATTTCTGGCTTTCCTATTACGATAAGGCAATTGAGGATGCTGCATGGATCTTTGATTTTGAGTCCGCGGATAATTATGATTATAATTATCAGTATGACGGCGGAGCGGATGTGGGAAAACTGCTTGGAATTTCGACTTCTGCGAATATTTTCAAGGCAAAAAAGGCAGATAATGAACTGGTGAAAGCAGTTTCGATTTCTCTTTCCAAAGATGCGAATGTTCCATATACGATCCGTGTATATACCAATCTGACAAACCTGCATAATCCTAAGAGCGGCGTGCTTGCTGCGAAGGTATCCGGTACGACAACCTATGCCGGAACCCATACCATCAGGCTGGATAAAGCGGTATCCGTACCAAAAGGAACCTACTATGCTGTTGTGGTAAATCTGCAGAAAAGCGGTGCCGGACTCGATATGGAATATGCAGTCAGTGACAGCAGTTTAACCAGCCGGGTATATTGTGATTATAATCAGAGTTTCCTCTATCGCGGTGGCAGCTGGGAAGATGTGGCGGATGTAAGCACCAGTTACGGTGGAAGAATCGGAAACATCTGTATCAAGGCATATGCGGATAATGCAGGGACAAGTATCGGTGCGGTAGAGAATATAAAAGCGATCCGCTGTGCAAAAAATGCAGTGCGTATTTCCTGGGGCAAAACGGCAGGTGCGAAAGGGTATGAAATTTATCAGGCATCCAGCAAGAACGGAACTTATAAAAAGATTGCAGCTACAACGTCCACAAAGTACAAAATTAAGACAACCTCAAAGAAGTCGGTATATTATAAAGTACGCGCTTATAAGACAACGCAGGGTATTCGGATCTGTGGGAATTTTTCGGGATCTGTTGCTGTGAAACGTTAAAAGAAAGGAAAAAGAATGACCATTTTAATCAAAGGGGGACATGTCATCAATCCGGCAACACAGATGGATGAGGTGGCAGATGTCCTGATCGAAGATCAGAAGATAAAAAAGATTGGAAAAGAACTTCCGGAAAAAGAAGCCGAATGTGTGATCAATGCGGACGGATGTTATGTGATGCCGGGATTTATTGATATGCATGTACATTTCCGCGATCCGGGATTTGAACAGAAAGAGGATATTTATACCGGGATGCAGGCCGCTGCGCATGGTGGATATACGACCGTGCTGACCATGCCGAATACAAAGCCGGTAGCAGACAATCCGGATATTGTCAATTATGTGCACAACAAAGCAAAATCCGGGAACTGTATTCATGTCCTGCAGGTTGGTGCGGTGACAAAGGGACAGCAGGGAAAAGAGCTTGCAGATATTGAAGGAATGGTTAAGGCAGGAAGTCCGGCAATCAGCGAGGACGGAAAATCTGTCATGGATGCCGCTTTGTATCGGGACGGTATGCTTGAAGCAGCGCGTCTGGGCATTCCGGTACTTGCCCATTGCGAAGATATCCATATGGTACGCGGAGGTGTCATGAATGCCGATGCAAAAGCAAAAGAACTGGGACTTCCGGGAATTACCAATTCCGTGGAGGATGTGATTGTTGCAAGAGATATTATTCTGGCAAAAGATACCGGGGCACAGCTTCATCTGTGTCATTGTTCCACAAAGGATTCCGTGCTCATGGTAAAAGTGGCAAAGGAAGAAGGTGTCCGGGTGTCGGCAGAAGTGTGTCCGCATCACTTTACGCTGTCCACAGACGATATGAAAGAAGCGGATACCAATTACAAGATGAATCCGCCACTCCGCACAAAGGAAGACGTGAAAGCACTGCGTGAGGGACTGCAGGATGGCATTATGGAAGTGATTTCCACAGACCATGCGCCACACACATTTGAAGATAAAAACCGTTCGATGCAGGAAGCACCGTTTGGAATTGTCGGACTGGAAACCGCCGCATGTCTTACACATAATGAACTGGTACTCGGTGGATATCTGACGCCGATGCAGATGGCAGCGTGTATGAGTTACCATCCGGCACAGATTGTCGGTATTGATAAGGGAGATATCCAGCCGGGAAAAGCGGCAGATGTCGTGATCTTTGATCCAGAGGAAACCTACCGCATTGACAAAAACACATTTGCTTCCAAGGGAAGAAATACACCGTTTGACGGGAAAGAAGTTACGGGACGTGTAAAGTGCACGATCTGTGACGGCGAAGTTGTATTTAATGAATTAAATAAGTAATAAATTAAGAAGGGAAATCAATCACATGATCAACAAATTAGTAGAAAAAATTAAAAAGACCAACGCACCTATCGTTGTGGGACTCGATCCGATGCTTTCTTATGTGCCGGAGCACATACAAAAAGCAGCGTTCGCTCAGTTCGGTGAGACGTTAGAGGGAGCAGCAGAAGCCATCTGGCAGTACAATAAAGCTATTGTCGATGCAACATACGACCTGATTCCAGCAGTGAAGCCGCAGATCGCGATGTATGAGCAGTTTGGTGTGGCCGGTGTAGCGGCATTCCAGAAGACGGTAGATTACTGTCACGAGAAAGATCTGGTTGTGATCGGAGATGTAAAGCGTGGGGATATCGGTTCCACATCCGCAGCCTATGCGACCGGACATCTCGGAAAAGTACAGATCGGAAGCAAAACATATACCGGTTTTAATGAGGATTTTGCTACAGTAAATCCATATCTGGGAACCGATGGTATCAAGCCGTTTGTGGATGTATGCAAAGAAGAAAAGAAAGGAATCTTTATTCTCGTAAAGACCTCCAATCCATCCAGCGGAGAGTTCCAGGATCGTCTGATCGACGGTCGTCCGCTGTATGAACTGGTTGGTGAAAAGGTAGCAGAGTGGGGAAGTGAATGTATGGGAGATTCCTACAGCTATGTTGGAGCAGTTGTCGGAGCAACGTATCCGGAGCAGGGGGAAATTCTTCGTAAAGTGATGCCGAAATCGTTCATTTTGGTACCGGGTTATGGTGCACAGGGAGGACAGGGCAAGGATCTGGTACATTTCTTTAATGAGGATGGATTAGGAGCAATTGTAAACTCTTCCCGTGGTATCATCTGTGCTTACAAACAGGATAAGTATAAAGAGCAGGGAATGACACCAGAGAACTTCGCAGATGCCTCCCGTCTGGCAGTCAAAGATATGATCGCAGACATATCCGGAGCACTTGCACAGAGATAAAAATAAAGTCGTGATTTTACAAAAGGGAGACAGTTGGATTTTATGAGCGAAAAATTTCAGGAAAATGTTACGGTGCTGAAGCAGCAGTGCATCGGAAAAGATATCTATGACATGACAATCCAGACGAAGCATATTGCAGGACATGCAAAGGCAGGACAGTTTGTATCATTGTACAGTAATGATGCCAGCAAACTTCTGCCACGTCCGATCAGCCTGTGTGGGATTGATGCAGAGGCAGGAACACTTCGTTTGGTATACCGGGTAACGGGAGAAGGAACCGGAACGGAAGAATTCTCCCGGTTAAAAGAGGGCGATAAGATCCGGGTACTGGGACCGCTTGGAAACGGATTTACCGTGGAGCCGGGAAAGAAAGCTTTCCTGATCGGCGGAGGAATCGGAATTCCTCCGATGCTTGAACTTGCAAAGAGCATCAAGGCTGCCGGCACCTGTGAATTTGTCAGTGTGATGGGATACCGGGATGCACAGACGTTTCTTCTGGATGAATTTAAAGAACAGGGAGACTGTTACGTGGCAACGGAAGATGGAAGTGTCGGTGCAAAGGGAAATGTGCTGGATGCCATGAAAGAGTATAAGTTAAATGCAGATGTAATATATGCGTGCGGACCGACACCGATGCTGCGGGCGTTGAAAGCGTATGCAGCAGAGCAGGGCATGACCTGTTATATTTCCATGGAAGAACGGATGGCATGCGGAATCGGTGCATGTCTGGCATGTGTGTGCAATTCCAAAGAAAAAGATGCACATTCCAATGTGAAAAACAAGAGAATCTGTAAAGAAGGGCCGGTATTTCTGGCTGAGGAGGTGGATCTGTAATGAATACAAGTGTGGAATTATGTGGTGTTACCTTAAAAAACCCGGTAATGACGGCATCCGGAACCTTTGGCTCCGGAGCAGAATACAGTGAATTTACAGACTTAAACCGGCTTGGTGCGGTGGTTACCAAAGGTGTGGCAAATGTACCGTGGCCGGGAAATCAGACTCCGCGTGTGGCAGAAGTCTATGGCGGGATGCTCAACGCCGTGGGATTGCAGAATCCGGGAATTGATCTGTTCTGTGAGAGAGATATTCCATTCCTGAAAAAATATGATACTAAAATTATTGTAAACGTATGCGGACACTCGACAGAGGAATATGTGGAAGTGGTAAAACGGCTGGCAGAAGAGCCGGTGGACATGCTGGAAATCAATATTTCCTGCCCGAACGTAAAAGAGGGTGGAATTGCTTTTGGACAGGATCCGAAAGCGGTAGAAGCAATCACAAAGGAAATGAAAAAGTATGCAAAACAGCCGGTGATCATGAAACTGAGTCCGAATGTCACAGACATCACAGAGATGGCGCGTGCAGCGGAAGCAGGTGGTGCGGATGCCCTGTCTTTGATTAACACGATCACGGGAATGAAGATTGACATCAACCGGAGAAAATTTGTTCTTGCAAACAAGACCGGTGGGATGTCCGGTCCGGCAATTCATCCGGTAGCCGTGCGTATGGTTTATCAGACGGCACAGGCAGTAAAGGTTCCGATCATTGGAATGGGAGGAATTATGAATGCTGCAGATGCGATTGAGATGATACTGGCGGGTGCGACAGCTGTATCTGTCGGCACCGCCAATTTCCGGAATCCGGCAGTGACCATGGAAATTGTAGAAGGCATTGAGCGCTACATGGAAAAATATCATGTGAGCGATATCAAAGAACTAATCGGTGCCGTTTCGGAATAAAGATATGGTAACTGCTTACTGTTTTTGAATATATTGTACCAGGGATTTCATTTTGGCAGCAATGTTTTCCAGAATCTGTGTGTTTACGGTCTCTGCATCCATTGTTTCGGATGCATGGGCGGTCAGTTCTTCAGAAACTGCGGAAATTGTCTGTACGGAATCTGAAATTGCCTGATTAGAGTTACGCAGATCTGTGGTATTGCTGGTCAGTTCCTCGATACTGTTCTGAATGGAAACAGAATTTCGCTGGATGACAGAAAAGCTTTCGGCAGTATTCTGCGTACTTTCTTTTTATGATTCGCGCATTGAAAACCCACCGGAAGTATGCTAAAATTTAATAGAAAACTGCGAAATAACAAGGGCAGAATGCCTTTTGATACAGGAGGAAAGTATACAATGGAAAGTTACAAGAGTGAGTTCATTGAGTTTATGGTAGAGAGTGATGTTCTCAAATTTGGCGATTTTACACTGAAGAGTGGAAGAAAATCGCCATTTTTTATGAATGCAGGTGCATACGTGACAGGTTCCCAGTTAAAGAAACTCGGAGAGTATTATGCAAAGGCGATCCACGCCAGTTACGGGGATGATTTTGATGTGTTATTCGGACCGGCATACAAGGGAATTCCACTGGCTGTTGTTACCGCAATTGCATTCAGTGAATTGTACGGAAAAGAGATCCGTTACTGCAGTGACCGCAAGGAAGCCAAGGATCACGGGGCAGACAAAGGCGGATTTTTAGGAAGCAGCTTAAAAGATGGAGACCGCGTGGTGATGATCGAGGATGTGACGACATCCGGCAAGTCCATGGAAGAAACTGTTCCAAAAGTACGTGGGGCTGCAAACGTTGAGATCGTTGGTCTTATGGTCAGCTTAAACCGCATGGAAGTCGGACAGGGCGGCGTAAAGAGCGCACTCGATGAAATTCATGAGAAATATGGTTTTGAAGGAAAAGCAATTGTTACCATGGAAGAAGTGGTAGAACACTTATATAATCGGGAATGTCAGGGCAGAATTGTAATTGATGACACGATCAAAAAAGCAATCGATGCCTATTATGAGCAGTATGGATGCAAATAAGCAAAAAGGTTGTAGGAAAGAGAGACGCATATGAGAAACCGGAGAAGACGTGGCTATAAGTTTACCGAGAAAAAACATTCCAGACAGGGAATACTGGCCACGGTATTAGCACTTGCTCTTCTGGTATGGTATCTTGTGTTCCTGAAGCTTGCTTTTCAGGGAGGCGGTTCGCTGTCTGCTTATTATGGGAGCGCAGGAGTCGTTGCGATGATCGCAACATTTGTTGTTCTTGTCATCGCAGCCAAAAGTCTGCGGGAAGAAGATTCCTTCCAGTTGTTTCCGAGACTGGGACTGGGACTGACCCTTTTGGATATGGTATGCTGGATCGGAACCTATATCTGGGGATTTTTGAGCTAAAAATTATAAGAAGGAAACAAACTATGAGCTTTAGAGAGATCAATCACAAAAATAACGAGGAATACTGGGAACGGCTGGAACTTGTGATGGAGCGCATTGAGGCGGTCAGCGAGGAGGAAGCCTCCAGTGTGGAAGAACTGTACCGGGGATATTTCTTTGAAATGTCGGAACTGTTTCTGGTTTTGTATAAATTAGCAGAAGCGTCCCTGAGTGGAAAACTGGCAGAAATTTCCACGCTGGAAGGGAAAAAGATCAATCGCCGTCTGTATCTGGATGTGCAGGAAGATTATGCGGACAGTTATGCAAACCCGGCATATGCCGTCAGTAAGATGGGCTGGGAATACGGACCGCTGCTCTCGGCATTGGATGCCAGACTGCATGGAATTTATACCAGCTGTATGGAAGGAAATATCCGTTATCTGTGTATTTATGCGGAACTGTTTGTGGAAATTTACAACTGTTTTGAGGATGCACAGAATCTGAATGTGCACGAGATCGGAAAATGCATTTATTCTTTTATGCATGATTACACAGAAATTTTTAATGCGGATGCGATCTGCAGACTGATCGATCCGGAATATGATTATTTCACCCAGATCGTGATGGAAGCGGAGCTGGATCATCCGGCATATCTGTACCGTTATGGTCTGTATATTGGAAAAGATGAGACGGAGTCCGCACATTTTCTGCATTCCTTGACAAAGCAGCAGATGCAGGCAATGGCGGATACATTTACCGAAGGATACCGGATCGGATTTGAAACAACCGGAAAAGATATTTCTAAAAAGTCGGTAGTGGAGATCCGTTATCCGCTGGGATTCGAGCGGATGGTACGCGCCGCCGTACACAATTTTAAAAAGATCGGATTGCAGCCGGTGCTGCGTCCGTACTCTATTTCCCTGAACAAGCAGTTTACTTACGATCACAAAGAGGACCGCGGGCTGTGGCTGGATAAGGCACTCATCGAGCGGGGACTCGAAGTTGACCGTACTGTCTGGGAAAATCACAAAGCGATTGCTCCAAATTACGGAGGACCGGCAGTGATCGAAATTTTCGGGACAAAGCCGTTTTCGCCGGAGCAGAAAGAGGAGCGCGTTACCTATACCGACAAACAGAGGGAAATCGATGTGTATGAGCGCAGCGAGAAGAGCCAGCTGATCAATCATTACATTCACGGGGAGGAACGCAGTTTTACGATTATTGCTTACCCGGTTCCGTCCATCGGAGAAAAATACGAAGAAATCTTTGCGGAAACGGTGCATATCAATACGCTTGATTATATGCTTTACCGCAATATGCAGCAGAAGATCATTGATGTGCTGGATACGGCGGACCGTGTGCACATCAAAGGCTGTAACGGAAACCGCACGGATCTGTATGTAAAGATTCATCCGCTTTCCGATCCTGCCAAAGAGACCGCATTTGAAAACTGTGTGGCAGATGTCAATATTCCGGTCGGGGAAGTGTTCACATCTCCGGTATTGCAGAAAACAGAAGGAAAGCTGCACGTCACACAGGTCTATCTGGGGGAATTCCTTTTCAAGAATCTGGAACTGGATTTTGAAAACGGAAGAATTACAGCTTATTCCTGTACAAATTTTGATTCTGAGGATGAAAACCGCAAGTATATAGAGGACAATATTCTGTTCCATCACAAAACACTTCCGATGGGAGAGTTTGCAATCGGAACAAATACCACCGCATACCGGATGGCACGGAAATATCAGATCGCGGATAAGCTTCCGATTCTGATTGCGGAAAAGACAGGTCCGCATTTTGCGGTCGGAGACACCTGTTACACGTACGATGAGGACAACATGACATACAATCCGGATGGAAAAGCGATCATCGCAAGGGACAATGAAATTTCGATCCGGCGCAAAGAAGATATTTCAAAAGCATATTTTAACTGTCATACCGATATTACGATTCCGTATGATGAGTTAGGAGCGATTACGGTAGTACGTGCAGATGGCACGACGACAGATATTATAAGAAACGGGCGGTTTGTCGTTCCGGGAACGGAACCGTTAAATGAGCCGCTGGATGCAATGGAACCATAAATTTTTTCACATATAGGAGGATATTTAAAATGGCACAAGTAGGAATTGTAATGGGCAGTGATTCAGATATGCCGATCATGGCAAAGGCAGCAGACATCTTAGACCAGCTGGGCGTCAGCTATGAGATGACGATCATTTCCGCACACCGCGAGCCGGATGTATTTTTTGAATATGCAAAGAGTGCGGAGGAAAAAGGATTTAAAGTGATTATCGCAGGTGCAGGTATGGCAGCACATCTGCCGGGCATGTGCGCAGCAATCTTCCCGATGCCAGTCATCGGAATCCCGATGCACACCACTTCTCTTGGCGGAAGAGATTCCCTGTACAGTATCGTGCAGATGCCGACCGGTATTCCGGTAGCAACCGTAGCAATCAACGGTGGAGCAAATGCCGGTATTCTTGCAGCAAAGATTCTTGCAACCAGTGATGCGGATTTACTTGCACGCCTGAAAGAGTATTCTAAAAACTTAAAAGAGCAGGTTGAGGCAAAGGATGCCAGATTGCAGGAAGTGGGATATAAGAACTACTAATTAGATTTATTAACATTTATGATTGGTAAAATCGAAAAATACCCGATATACTATAAGCGACAATAATAGATTAAAACACAGATATTAGGAGGAAAAATAAATGGATTACAAGAACGCGGGCGTAGATATCGAAGCAGGATATGAGTCAGTGGAACTGATGAAGAAGTTTGTAAAGGGAACCATGCGTCCGGAGGTATTAGGCGGACTTGGCGGATTTTCCGGTGCTTTTTCGCTGGATGCGATCAAGAATATGGAAGAGCCGGTTCTTTTATCCGGAACCGATGGATGCGGAACCAAGGTAAAACTGGCTTTCCTGATGGACAAGCATGATACGATCGGTATTGATGCCGTTGCAATGTGTGTCAACGATGTAGCCTGTGCCGGTGGTGAACCGTTATTTTTCCTGGATTATATTGCATGTGGAAAAAATTATCCGGAGAAAATTGCAACGATCGTAAGCGGTGTGGCAGAGGGTTGTAAGCAGTCCGGATGTGCACTGATCGGTGGAGAGACTGCAGAGCATCCGGGACTGATGCCGGAGGATGAGTATGATCTGGCCGGATTTACCGTAGGTGTGGTTGACAAGAAGGATATCATTACCGGAGAAGACGTAAAAGCCGGGGATGTGCTGATCGGTATGGCAAGTTCCGGTGTACATTCCAATGGATTTTCTCTCGTGCGCAAGATTTTCCGTATGGACAAAGAAACCTTAAATACATATATTGATGAGCTTGGAACAACGCTTGGCGAGGCTCTTCTTGCTCCGACCCGTATCTATGTAGGCGCATTGAAGTCTATCAAGAACGCTGGAGTACGTGTGAAAGCCTGCAGCCATATTACCGGTGGTGGTTTCTATGAGAATATTCCACGTATGCTTCCGGAAGGAAAGCATGCCGTAGTGGAAAAGAACAGCTACCCGGTTCCTCCAATCTTTACCCTTATGGCAAGAGAGGGAAATGTAGATGAGCATATGATGTACAATACTTACAACATGGGACTTGGAATGGTTCTTGCAGTCGATCCGGCAGACGTGGACAAGACGATGGAAGCAATCAAAGCAGCCGGAGATACTCCATATGTGGTTGGTAAGATCACAGACGGAGAGAAGGGTGTAACATTATGCTAAAAATCGCAGTATGTGTATCCGGCGGCGGAACCAATCTGCAGGCCATTATCGATGGAATTGAACAAAAAACAATCACAAATACAGAGATTGCGGTAGTGATCAGCAATAATCCGGGAGCATACGCTTTGGAACGTGCAAAAAAGCACGGAATTGAGGCAGTATGCATCAGCCCGAAGGAGTATGAGAGCCGTGCGGCATTTAATGAAGATTTTCTGCGCAGACTTGATGCGTATGAGGTGGATCTGGTTGTGCTGGCAGGATTCCTTGTCGTCATTCCGGAACAGATGATTGCAAAGTACAGAAACCGCATCATCAATATTCATCCGTCTTTAATTCCGTCTTTCTGTGGAACCGGATATTATGGGCTGAAAGTGCATGAAGGTGCACTTGCCCGCGGAGTCAAAGTCACAGGTGCCACCGTGCATTTTGTGGATGAGGGAACGGATACCGGTCCGATCATTCTGCAGAAAGCGGTAGAAGTGCAGGAGGGCGATACGCCGGAGATCCTGCAGCGCCGTGTCATGGAGCAGGCAGAGTGGAAGATTATGCCACAGGCGATCGACCTGATCGCAAATGGAAAAGTGACGGTGACGGGCAAAACCGTACATATCAGTAAATAGGAAATGCATCACATATAGGAGGATAATCATGAAAGTTCTTGTAATTGGAAGCGGTGGACGTGAGCATGCAATCGTAACAAGTGTTGCCAGAAGTCCGAGAGTTGACAAAATATATTGTGCACCTGGAAATGCAGGAATTGCAGCTTTGGCAGAGTGTGTGCCGATCGGAGCCATGGAGTTTGACAAGCTCGTTGCATTTGCAAAGGAGAAATCCATTGATTTTACCATTGTTGGTATGGATGATCCGCTGGTTGGCGGAATCGTGGATGTCTTTGAGGCAGAGGGCTTAAAGGTATTCGGACCGCGCAAAAATGCAGCGATTCTGGAAGGATCGAAAGCATTCTCCAAGGATCTGATGAAAAAGTATCATATTCCGACGGCTGCTTACGAGAACTTTACCGATCCGGAAGAAGCTTTAAAATATCTTGAGACGGCAAAGATGCCAATCGTGTTAAAGGCAGACGGTCTGGCACTCGGAAAGGGTGTGCTGATCTGTAATACACTCGAAGAGGCAAAAGAAGGCGTGCGTACGATCATGGAAGATAAGAAATTCGGAAATGCCGGAAATACGATGGTAATCGAAGAATTTATGACCGGACGTGAAGTATCGGTTCTGACCTATGTGGACGGAAAGACCATCCGCATCATGTCTTCCGCACAGGATCACAAACGTGCCAAGGATGGAGATCAGGGACTGAATACCGGCGGTATGGGAAATTTCTCTCCAAGTCCGTTCTATACAAAAGAAGTAGATGAATTCTGTAAGAAGTATATTTATCAGCCAACTGTAGATGCTATGGCTGCGGAGGGAAGACCATTTACCGGAGTTATTTTCTTCGGACTGATGCTGACAGGGGAAGGACCAAAGGTTCTTGAGTACAATGCCCGTTTTGGAGATCCGGAGGCACAGGTCGTTCTTCCACGTATGAAAAATGATATCATTGATGTCATGGAAGCATGTGTCGATGGAAAACTTGACACGATTGATCTGCAGTTTGAGGACAATGCAGCTGTCTGTGTTGTACTTGCATCTGACGGATATCCGGTTTCCTATGAGAAAGGATTCCCAATCAGCGGACTTGAAAAGTTCGAGGGCAAGGATGATTACTTCTGTTTCCATGCAGGAACTGCATTCGATAAGGAAGGACGCATCGTAACAAACGGCGGACGTGTCCTTGGCATTACTGCAACCGGAAAAGATTTAAAAGAAGCAAGAAAGAAAGCCTATGAGGCAACCGAATGGGTGGATTTCGCAAATAAGTATATGCGCCATGATATCGGAAAGGCAATTGACGAGGCATAATGAAAAAAGGAATCATATTTGATATGGACGGAACACTCTGGGATTCCGCTGCGGAAGTGGCAGAGTCCTGGAATGAGACCGTAAAAAGAGCCGGCTACGACAGAAAACCGATTACGGTAAAGGACATCCAGTCAGTAATGGGAAAGACGATGGATGTGATCGCACGGATTCTGTTTCCGGATCTGGAAGAAGGCGAACGCCAGAAACTTCTGGCACAGTGTGGGGAAGAAGAAAATGATTATCTCCGGATACACGGAGCAACTCTCTACCCGGATATCCGCAGGACAATGGAACAGTTGAAGAAAAAATATCATCTGTATATTGTAAGCAACTGCCAGTCCGGATATATAGAGGCTTTTCTGGATTATTACAAACTGCACGATCTGATAGAGGATACTGAGTGCTACGGAAATAATGAAAAATCAAAAGGAGAGAATATCGCGTTACTGTACAGGCGGAATGCATTGGATGATGCGGTATATGTAGGTGATATTCAGGGAGATTACGATGCAAGCATGGATGCGGGGGTTAAATTTATTCATGCGGCATACGGGTTTGGTACAATAGAAGACAAGGTTCCTGAAATTCACAAATTCTGTGAATTGGAGAACGTGGCAGATCAGGTTCTGCAGTAGATAAGAGGTTACTATGCGGGAGCAGAAAGAACAGGAAAAGCAAAATGAACTTCTCAGGGTGGTTGCAGAGCAAAACCATGAGAGATTGATAGAATATGATGTAAAAGAAGACCGGGCAGTGGTTTATGCGATAGAAAATGACCGGTTCGAGGTCCTTTTTGATATCGAAGACTATGTAAAGAAGAACCATTATGGATCTGTTTTTATTGATCCGGAAGATAAAAAGGTATTTCGCAGAGCGATGCATGCCTGCCTGCAAAAAGAAGGGACTGTTACGGTCGATGTCCGTTATTGCGAAAAAGAAAATCAACCGGAATGGTACCGTTTTTATCTGGTGAGTATTGCGGAAGAAGATGGAAAAACAGACCGTATGGTGGGGCGTTTTTGCTGTGTGCAGCAGGAGAAAGCCATCACGGAACGCATGCGGCGCCGGGCAGAGATTGATGTACTGACGAATGTGTATAACCATAAGGCATTTGAGGAATACTGTGCAAAAGAGCTTGCGGAATGTACAACAAATGCCTTATTTGTCATGCTTGATATTGATGATTTTAAAATGATCAATGATACGCAGGGACATGCGGTAGGGGATATGGTCTTAAGCCAGACCGGAAGTATTTTAAGTGAAGTGACCGGTGACTGGGGAATTGTCGGCAGGCTTGGGGGAGATGAATTCGCGGTGTTTGCTTCCGGCTTTCAGAATTCTGTTGAAATGGAAGAATTTTGTGTCTCCCTGCGTGAAAATTTGAAAAAGATTATCTTTGATATGGAATATTCCGTATCTATCGGTGCTGCGAAACTGGATGGACGAAGAATCAGTTTTCCGGATTTTTATTATGAGGCAGACCGGGCAGTTTACGCGGCGAAAAGAGGCGGAAAAAACCGGATTGTTTTTTATGATCAGATCAAAGAAAATCAGGAGCCGGAAACGGCAGATCCGGTGGAACCGATTCTCGCACAAGGCAATGAAAAATCCATGTTAAGACAGCTCCGTACCTGTATGGAAGCGCTTGGAAGAGAGGGAATCGGAGATGCCCTTATGCAGACATTTGAAGCGCTGCGCCAGTATTTTGACGCGGACTGTGTTGTGCTTGCCTATGCAAAAGAGGGCGGTATCCGCTATGTGGAAGAGTGTCACAGGGATACGGCACAGATGATGGCAAGACTTGTGACCGAGGAAATTGAGTCAGGAGATGCAGAAGGAGTTATTCAGGAAATAGGACAACTCGGGGACGTGGTGATTCCGGATATCAAGTCGCTGAGAGAAAGTCATCCGGTGATCTATGAATATCTGGCAGAACTACGTGCATGGTCTGCAGCCGGGATTTCTTTGTATACCGGAGATCATCTGCTTGGAATTTTAATGGTTTTAAACCCACACAGACACCTCGAGGAGACCGATGTTCTTTCCATGCTTGGCACGACACTGGCTGCGCGGATTGAACTTCGCAATCTGCAGGAGCAGCAGGAATATGACCGCACACATGACAAACTGACAGGTCTCTGGAACCGGGAGGGATTGTCCGTTATGGCACGTACTGGTGCGGACAATATGTTCTGTTCACTTGGCGTGATTACAACCGATGTGATCCATCTGTCGGAGATTAATAAACAGTTTGGCTATATCAGCGGCAACCGCAGACTGATGGAAGTTGCGGATTTATTGAAATCCCTGTTTCCCAATTACCGGATTTACCGGTATGATGAGGATGAGATGCTGGTTTTGTGTATCAACATTAAACGGCAGGAAATGGAGCAGCAGGTGGAAAATCTGCAGAAAAGGCTTGCTGGACTTGGCTTTGGCGTGGCGATGGGATACAGCTGGAGTGCACATCCGCAGACACGCAGCCAGATTGCAGAGGCAGAGGTTCTTATGAGCAACGATAAGCTTAAGCTGATGCATGGCACAACCGTGATGAAGCGCATGGAGCAGAGCGTGATAGATGAGATCAACGATCTGATGGAGCGTGGAAGGTATCTGGTATATTTACAGCCGAAAGTGGATATCCACACAGGGCGCACAGAGGGCGCGGAGGCACTGATCCGGCAGCTGGATGATGAACTGGGCATTGTGGGACCGGGGATGTTTATTCCGGTGCTGGAACATTACAATCTGGTGCATATGATTGACCTGTTTGTTCTGGATGAAGTATTTCGTTATCAGAAGGAACAGATCCGGGAAGGACATCGTACGGTGCCAATATCCGTGAATTTCTCGAAGATGACGATCATGTATCCGGAACTTATTGAAAAAGTAACGCAGATGGTTCAAAAATATGATATTCCGGTGGAACTGATCCATATTGAGGTAACGGAGACCGTGGGAGACATGGATCATGTTCTGATTGAAAATGTTGCAAACAGCCTCAAAGAACTCGGATTCAGACTGTCAATGGATGATTTCGGAAGTCATTATTCCAATCTTGCGGTACTGATCCAGTATGATTTTGATTCTGCAAAGATTGACCGGTCCATGGTAACCGAAATTACCAATAACCGCAAAAGCCGGATTCTCCTCGACTATATGACTTCCATGATCAATGATCTGGGAATTCACTGTATCGTCGAGGGAATTGAGACAAAAGAGCAGGTAGATATTTTAAAGAAAACAAAGGCAGAGATGATCCAGGGATTTTACTTTGGAAAACCTGTGCCAAAAGAAAAATTTTATGAGGCCTTTATCGCAGAATAGGGGAGTGGATCACACAAACGTCAGGCTGTTGCTGACGCAGAGTGCCCCGTACCCGCTCTGCGGATTGGGGTAGGAAACGGAAAATGGAAGCTGTCTGGCACCTCGGATCAGATATGCTTTCATTTTTTCGCCATATAGAAAGGGATCATTGTTCTGTAGAATGCCCCACTGCATGAGCAGTGCGCAGCTGCCGCTTACAAAAGGAGCAGCCATGGAGGTGCCGCTTCGGGATTCGTAACCGCCCCCGACAGCACAGCTGGTGATGTCGACACCGGGAGCGACCAGATCCGGTTTGACCTGTCCGGTATTCCAGGTATATCCTCTGCCGGAAAAAGGGGCGAGCGTATTGGTGGAAGAATCGTAGGCACCGACGGTAATGACATTTCCGGCGGTGGAAGGTATCGTGAGAGTGGTTTCCGTTGTCGGCGTGAGAAATTGTGTGGCAGTCCCGCGGATAGCGGCTGCCGGCATCCACAGATCAATAATTCCTTCGATGACAGACCGTGCTTCTGCGGTAAAAAACCAGACACCTCCCGAAATATAGTCCCGCCGCGGCAGCAGATCGATGGCAATTTCCTGATACAGACTATAAGGGGAGGGAAGTCCGTAGTACACTAGAATCTGTGTGGTGCCAAAGGAAAAGCGCCAGCTGCCGGGCTGATTGGGAATTTTAAATGAGGTTCCGAGTCCCGGAGGAGTCAGCTGAAAACGAATATCATCCCAATAATTTTTCCAGATCTGAATCGAAAGAGAAGATTCATAATTTCCAACGGCAAATTCAATTCTGGCAGATTCTAAAGAAGCCAGTCGGGCGCTGGCATGCCCGCCGTTGTTTCCCTCATTTCCACTTCCGACAACAATATTAATGCGTCCGAGATTTGAGACATAGTCCAGGTAGGTTTCCAGAAGGGATGTTCCGCTGTGGGAGCCGTAAGTATTTCCAAAACTCAGGTTGATGACAAGAGGCACGGTATGTTCAATGGCATATCTTACGGAAAAATCGACCGCCTGCATCAGTTCGATCGTGTTTGGAAATCCCTTTGGATCGGGCGAGCCGAGTTTGACGGCAAGAAGTGAGGATTCCGGGGCAACTCCGCGGTAGAGTCCGCCGGAGGCACGGCCGTTTCCGGCGGCAATACCGGCGACATGGGTTCCGTGCCCTGTGACATCTGTGCTGGGTACAAGTTCCATGCGCTGCTCAAAAGTGTCTGCCTGAAGTGCCGCATTGATCTGTTCCGGAGAAAAAAGTGTACCCTGTGAATAACCGGCGGGGGCAAAGCGTCCAGCAGAAGGATCAGCGAGGATGGTCTGGTCCCAGAGAGCAACCAGCCGTGTGGTTTTGTCCGGATTGCAAAAATCGGGATGCGCATAGTCAATACCGGAGTCTATCACAGAAATCAGAATGCCTTTTCCGGTCAGACCATAGCTGCTGTTTTCCTGAATGGCACTCAGACAGGAAGCCTGCCGGGCAGAAACAATCTCAAAGAAAAGCTGTCTTGGACGTTCGATATATATTACTTGTGGAAAGGCGGCAAGTGATGGAATGTCGTCCTCGGAGATTTTCACTATGGCATAATTTCCAAGGAGAAAGGTAAAGGAAGAGGAAGGAAATTCATTCTGTAACGTCTGTGGAGAACCGGTGTACAGAACAATCAGGTTCCAGAACCCGTCAGAGCTGCTCCCAGTGGACAGATCATCGGAAGCGTTTCGTTCGACGGGAGTTGCCTCAAGCGAAGCGCGCAGAGAAACATCAATTTTCTGATTGAAGTCCATCGTATTCATATTATCCATAAAATCGCACCGTCTGATGTATTTTGATAGATACATCTATAGCTTTTTAATGAAAATTTATGTACAATAAGGACATATTATGCTTAATAGAAACCACGAAAAAACAAAGGAGATTTTATGTACGCTGATGAAAATGTAATCAAGATCAAGCATGCGGTTCTGCGTGAAGTCGCAAAACTGGCATTTGAAGGGACTCTTGATGCTCAGAGAGACCACATCGCGGTTCGTCTGATTCCGGGCCCGACACCACAGTTCCGTTGTTGTATCTACAAAGAAAGAGAAATTATCCGCCAGCGTGTCCGTCTTGCAGAGGGCAAAGCCCCGGGACTGGAGGATAATGGAAACGTGATTCAGGTAATCAGTGCAGCCTGTGAGGACTGCCCGATTTCCAGTTATACCGTTACAGAAAACTGTCAGAACTGTATGGGAAAGGCATGTATCAATGCATGTAAATTCGGTGCCATTGAGGCGGGACGTCATCGTTCCCACATTGATCCGCAGAAATGTAAAGAGTGTGGACGCTGTGCAGCTGCATGTCCTTACAATGCAATCGCGCATTTGAAGAGACCATGTAAGTTTGCATGTCCGGTCAACGCTATTACATACAATGAATATGGTATTTCCGTGATTGATGATTCCAAGTGTATCCGCTGCGGAAAATGTATCCATAGCTGTCCGTTCGGAGCAATCGGATCTAAGACATTTATGGTTGATGTCATCAATGCCTTAAAGTCTGATAAGAAAGTATACGTGATTGCAGCACCTGCTACCGAGGGACAGTTTGGTGCAAACATCACAATGGGAAGCTGGAAGAAAGCTATGCAGGAAGTTGGATTCAACGGATTTATCGAAGCCGGATTAGGTGGAGATATGACCGCTGCTTCCGAAGCCGCAGAGTGGGTAGAGGCATACAAGGCAGGAGAGAAGAAAGTAACTTCCTGCTGTCCGGGATTTGTCAATATGGTGCGTCTGCACTTCCCGGAGATGGCAGATAAGATTTCCACAACCATTTCTCCAATGTGTGCGGTATCCCGTATGATCAAAGCACAGGATCCGGATGCTGTGACCGTATTTGTCGGACCATGTGTAGCAAAGAAATCTGAGGTTGTCGATCAGAAGATTGAGGGCAATGCAGATTATGTGCTGACATACAGTGAGATGCGTGCCATCATGAGTGCCAAGGGCGTAGAACTGCAGCCAAGCGATACCAGCTATCAGGAGTCTTCCGTATACGGCAAGCGTTTCGCAAACTCCGGTGGAGTTACCGCAGCAGTTGTCGAGAGCATGAAAGAGATGGAAGCTGGCATTGAGCCGAAAGTATGCAAGGCAAACGGTGCCGCAGAGTGCCGCAAGTTCCTGATGCTTATGAAGGCTGGCAAGCTGCCGGATGACTTCATTGAAGGTATGGCATGTGAAGGAGGCTGCGTCGGTGGACCAAGCTCCTTTAACGATATGCTTGTGACAAAGAAGTTCCGTGACGAACTTCTTCAGAAAGCAGATGATCGTCAGATTCTTGACAATTTGAAGAATTATCATATGGAAACATTCTCCATGCACAGAGAAGAAGAGTAATATTAAGATGGGGCCGTCGCTTGCGATGGCCTCGTTTTTTATTCCACAGTGGTTAAGGACAATAACAGTAGCTGGTGAGCAGATGCAGTCCTTTGTAAATGCACTGGCAGATCATGAGAACGCATGGCTTATTACAGAAAAACAAAGTGGAGCATGCATCGGATGTGTTACGATGGATATTCCGTATCCACAGCTTGCAATTGGGGAGATCGGTTATGTGATTGGCGAGAAATACCAGAGGAAGGGCGTGGGCAAATGCGCGAAGAGATATTAAGGAAGCGTTAAGGTTTTTTAAGGAAAAGAAGATGGTTTGCAGCAAATGAATGTGATATCGTAAACACATGAAACATGTTAGTAAGAAAAAGAAAGGGAAATGGTTATGTTAGAAGTTGTACATGTGACAAAACGATACCGTAAGGTGCTTGCAAATGATGATATCAATCTTACCATAGAGGATGGGCGCATCGGAGTACTGCTTGGACCTAACGGTGCAGGAAAAAGCACGATTATAAAATGTATTATGGGATTTCTGAAATATCAAGGACAGATACAGGTAAACGGTCTCGAAAATAAGTCCATCGAGGCGAAAAAGATCATGGGATATATTCCGGAAATTCCATCGTTGTATCCGAACCTGACTGTGGATGAACATATGGAATTTATTGCACGGGCATATAAATTAAAGGATTATAAAGCCTATAAAGATGCATTGCTGGAACGGTTTGATCTGACAGATAAGAAGAAAAAATTTGGGGATGAGCTGTCGAAAGGGATGCAGCAGAAACTGTCCATCTGTTGTGGACTTTTGCCGAAACCACGGCTGGTACTGTTTGATGAGCCAATGATCGGACTGGACCCACATGCCATCAAAGAACTGAAAAAGGTGTTTGAGGAATTGCGGGACAGTGGCTGCATGGTACTGGTCAGCACGCACATGATTGACAGTATGGAAGAATTATGGGATACCACGTATATCATGAAACAGGGGCGGGTAGCCGCTGTGGTTGAGCGTGAAAATTTAAAGGATAACCATAAAAGTCTGGAAGATATTTTCTTTGAGATTACAGAGGGCGCGGCTCTGGAGAGAGAGGTGTAGGTGATGCGGTTATGGGGTTATTATGCATGGCATACCTTTTGGAACACGATAAAAAAGATGTTTCGAAGTACATTTCTCGTGATCATTCTTGCCATTTTTGGATTTGGAATCATATTTGGACTGATTGGTGGCGTGGTCGGTTCCATGGTAGAAAAGCAACAGTCGCTGGAAACTGTGGAATCGTCTTCGGAGGCAGATCGCGTACAGGAAGAAACAATGGAAGAGGAAGAAACGCAAAAAACGCCACAGGAGATTGCCGCAATCAAAACCTATGTGGAAGCCGGAGTGATGATTGTTTTTCTTGCGATATTACTTTGGGGAATGTATTCCGGTTCTAAGGACGGTACGGATATTTTCCAGATGGCAGACGTGAATCTGTTGTTTACGGCACCGATGAAACCACAGTCCGTGTTGATGTTTCGACTGAGTTTTCAGATGGTGGCAACAGTTTTCGCGTCCATATATCTGGTTTTTCAGATTCCAAATCTCGTTGTAAATATGGGATTGGGGGCATCGGCAGTTGTAGCCATTTTTGCAGGGTGGATTCTGCTTCTGGTGTTTCAGAGACTTATGATTGTATTGACATATACGGTCTGCACCACACACGAAAAATTAAAACCATATGTGTTTCCTTTGATCGTGGGAATTGTTGTACTGCTTGGAATGATTGCAGGAGGAACATATCTGGCGAATGGGCAGAACCTGCTTGAAGCAGCACATATGACTTTTGCCAGTCACTGGCTGCGGTATCTTCCGGTAATCGGCTGGTACAAAGGCATGATTATGTGTGCCGTAAATGGGGAAATGTTCCCGTTTCTGGTTTATCTGGGATTGCTGCTTGTAAGTGTGGCGGTACTGATTTTTGCCATCTGGCATATGAAAGCGGATTTTTACGAAGATGCGCTGGCTTCCGCGGGAAAACGTGCACAGATGCTTGAGGCAGCAAAAGAAGGACGGGTTATCGCAGGAAAAGCACATGCAAAAAAGCAGCAAAAGGAAGGAAACTTAAAGGGCTGGGGCGCATCCGTGTTTTTTACAAAGGAAATTTATTGCCGTAAACGTACGGCAAAATTTGGAATCATAACCAATACGATGCTGTTTTACCTGCTGGTCAGTGTCGGTATTTCCCTTTTTTGTGTCAGGATCATGGAGGTGTCCGGATTTCTGGTGCCGGGCTGTATTTTGTTTTTTGTACTTTTCTTCCGGAATATGGGAAATCCGATTGCACAGGAGACTGCGCGAAACTGGCTGTTTCTGGTGCCGGAGAATCCATACAAGAAAGTTTTCTTCGGAGTGCTTGCAGGAACATCCCTCTGCGCGATGGATCTGCTTCCGGCACTGGTGGTTTCGGCATTGCTTCTGCATGAAAAACCGGGAATTATGCTTCTGTGGTATCTGACGTATCTGGTGGCGGATTTTATGTTTTCGGAAGTTGGGCTTTTGCTGGAAGCTCTTGTTCCGGCGTCTGCGATGGATACAGTTAAGAGTATGATCCAGATTTTGCTGCGTTGCATTATTTTAGTAATTGTTGCCGTTTTTCTGGCAATTGGATATTTCTTTGGCGGAATTGCAGGGGCTTTAGTGTTTACCTGTGCAGCTTCTGCCGGAATCGGCGGAGCAATTTCACTGATTTATCCATGGATGCTGCATCAGGGCAGATAGGAGACTGCTCGCAGCTCATATAAAATAAAAGAAAAATTGCACTTGCCGAACATTTGTTCTTGTGATATGATGTAAAAAGAACGGATGTTCGGCATTTTTGCGGAGGGATACTGGATATGAGAGAAATTTTGCAGATGGATCGTATCATGGAAAAACTAACCATACTTTCGGCAGCTGCCAGATATGATGTTGCGTGTACTTCCAGCGGGGTGCAGCGTGGAGGAGATGGTACACATACGGGAAACGCATATGCAAGTGGAATCTGTCATGCATTTACCGGGGATGGGCGCTGCATTTCACTGCTTAAGATTTTATATACCAATGATTGTATCTATGACTGCAAATATTGCAGGAACCGTTGCAGCAATGATGTGAAGCGTGTCAGTTTTACACCGGAGGAAATCTGTAAGCTCACGATGGAATTTTACCGCAGAAATTATATCGAAGGATTGTTCTTAAGTTCCGGAATTTTACATTCTCCGGATTATACCATGGGACTTTTATATGAGACCCTTTATTTATTGCGCACAAAATATCATTTTAACGGATATATACATGTAAAAGGAATTCCGGGAGCATCAGCGGATCTGCTGGAATTAACGGGGTATCTTGCAGACCGTATGAGTGTAAATTTAGAACTTCCCACGGCCGATGCGCTGCGGCAGATTGCGCCTAACAAAGTGCGTAAAAACATCCTTTCCCCGATGCGCCAGTTACAGAATGGAATTCGACAAAGCCGCGAGTTTCACGGGGTATCGAGTATGAAAAGCCGGATGTATCTGGATGAGAAAACCTATTATAACCAGATGGCAGAGATGAAGGAAAGTTATGCCCGTCTGCAGGACTACCACGACGGAATTGCTGCCATCCGGGAGCATAAAGCGCGACAGAGTGCAGTACAAAGCTGGGGAGAAGAAATTGCCGGTGGGGAGAATCCCAGCAGAGTGAGAAACGTGCAAAAGAAGCTTCCGCAGACAACGCGGGGATTGATGCGGCCGGATCATTATTTTGTGCCGGCAGGACAGAGTACACAGATGGTGATCGGGGCATCGGATGAAAGTGATTATCAGATCATTTCGGTTTCAGAAGCTTTGTATCAGAAGTTTGAGATGAAGCGGATATTCTATTCTGCATTTATCAATGTGAATCATGACAGTTCCCTGCCAGATTTGCCCGGACCACCATTGTTACGTGAGCACAGGCTCTATCAGGCAGATTTTCTGTTGCGGTTTTATGGATTCCGCGCAGATGAATTGCTGTCAGAGAAAAATCCGAATTTTAACGAACAGATTGATCCGAAGTGTAATTGGGCAGTGCACCATCTGGAACTGTTTCCGGTGGAAATTAATCGTGCGGATTATTATACGCTGCTTCGTGTGCCGGGGATCGGAACAAAAAGTGCCCGCCGGATTATGGCGGCCCGGCGGTACGCAAAGCTGGATTTTTCAGATTTAAAGAAGATCGGTGTTGTTCTGAAACGTGCAGTGTATTTTATCACCTGTAAAGGAAAGATGATGTATCATACCCGTATGGAGGAAGGATATATTACACGGAATCTGATGTATCAGGAACGTCCGATGCAGATGCTGCTTTCGGATGGAACGGTGCAGACCTATGAGCAGTTATCACTGTTTGATGACAGGGGGAAAATTGTAGTATGAGTGAACAGATCGTGCTTCGATGTGAGGATTCTCTGGAAGGAATTTTTACAGCACTTTTCGATGCGTTTGTGTGTAAAAATAAAATGAAAGCTCCTTATACAGACAGTATTTCCATTGCGGCCGGTGAAGGAGAAATGACTTTGTTTGCCAGGGAGATCGAAGTACAGACAGATGCGCAGAAAGTGCAGAAGACGGTTTACAGTATACAGTCAAGACTGGGGTATCCGGTGTATGATACACTGCTTCATGCATTATGCCATTTTGCAGAGGACCGGGGGACAGCAGTTCTTGGATATCTGGTGCGTGCATTTGCACAGGGACGTGGTATTTCCGATCAGCTTGCCGATCCGTTTGCACTTCGGGTGATGGAGTTGTCCCGCAAGGTAGACAATGAGCTGGATAAGCTGCTGGGATTTGTGAGATTTCAGGATCTGGGAAGTATTCTTGTGGCGCAGCTTGCACCAAAATGCAATATAGTTCCATTGATGATGGATCATTTTTCGGATCGTTTTCCGGATGAAAATTTTATTCTCTACGATGAAAACCGAAACCTTGCTGCCGTCCATGAAGCCGGACACCGCTGTGTTCTGGTGAGTGGAGAGCAGCTTCAGATTCCGCAGGGGCATATGGATTATTTTGCTGTGCTATGGAAACAGTATTTTGCCACCATGGAAATTCGAGAGCGTCACAATGAGCAGTGTCAGAATCATCTTCTGCCAAAATGGTATCGCAAATATATGACGGAGTGGAATTAATAAATAGAAACGAAACTTGAAAACATTTCTTAAAACCAATATAATGAATAGAGTTACAGTTATAAAACTATGGCAGAAAAGAATGATAGCAGCTGGCACATAGGAAAATTGGAGGAATGGAAATGGAACGTTGGGATATCTACGATAAAAATAAAGTGCGGACAGGAAGAACCATGGAGCGGAATCATTTCAATCTGGCAGATGATGAGTATCATCTGACGGTACTTGGCGTGATCAGGCGTCCGGATGGCAGATTTCTGATTACTAAGCGTGTGATGACCAAAGCATGGGCACCCGGATGGTGGGAAGTTTCCGGTGGTGCTGCGCAGGCAGGAGAAGAATCGGAAGAGGCAGTGCGCAGGGAAGTTTTAGAAGAGACTGGATTGGATGTAAAAGAAGCGGAAGGTGGTTATGTATTTACCTATCACAGAGAAAATCCGGGCGAAGGAGATAACTATTTCGTAGATGTTTATCGTTACACGATGGATGTTACAGAACAAGATGTCCATCTGCAGACGGAAGAAACAGACGGATGTCGGTTTGCTACACCAGAAGAGATCAGGGAACTCGCAGATCAGGGAATTTTCCTGCATTATGATAGTATCAAACGGGTATTTGAGGACTAATTACAATGGATAGGAGAATACTTGAAAAGATGTATTCCCATACGCAAAAAAAGGAATGTTGCAGAAATGCAACATTCCTTTTTTTAATCGTTGTATCCAATATCTTATTCTAAAGAAAGAAAAAGGTACATAGAAACTAGATTAGTCGGCAATTATTTCACTACTGTTACGTTAACTGCCTGAGGACCTTTAGCGCCATCAGTGATTTCGAATTCTACTGCTGCACCCTCTTCGAGAGATTTGAACCCCTCCATGTTAAGTCCTGAGTAATGTACGAATACATCGTGGCCGTCTTCAGCGGTGATGAATCCGTAACCCTTCTGGTTGTTAAACCATTTTACTGTACCTTTGTTCATCGAAAGTACCTCCAATATATTTGTGTTGCCTTGCAACTATGCTAAGAATAGCATAACCAATTGGAAATGTAAAGCAAAATCTTCGTAAAATAGCCGGATTTTAAAGCACTTCAAAAGAAATGTCGTGTTGTGAGAGAAATTGTCTGACAAATTTGTCCCATTCCGGTTCTAATGTCTTATCTGTAGAAAAAATGCGATAAGAAATTCCGGTAGTCAGTGTAAGCATCTGATTTTGAAATTTGATGTTCATGGACATGGCGGAAATATCTGCCGGGGTATAGGAACTTCCGATTCGTTCCATGGTGCGTTTTTGATTTTCCGGCGACAGCATCAGGACGAATTTAAAGGAGGATGGAGCCTTTTTCCCTTTGATCAGGTCAAAGATGCGTGGACGGAGCATGGAAAATGGAAGAAAATGAAAAGTTTTAATACCGAGTTCTTCGGCTTCTGTATCTGTATAGAATCCTTTGGTAATAGTTCCATCAATCACATAGCTTGCAAAAGAAACGACAATGCCCTCCTGAAGCAGAAAATGGTCAAAAATTTCAGTTTTGAGAAATTTATTCATAAAATCTTTTTTGTTTGTTAATGCAAGAGCCAGCATAAAAAACCTCCCCATTGTGAAACCGATAAAACGGCAGCTGATATAGTTTAATTTTAGCATGAGTGACTTCATCTTTTCAATCATAATGTGTTATAATGCCACTGATTGATAGAAAATGCACGGTTACTGCTCACAGGTTCCCCTGTGAACCGTAACGATGCAATCACTTAAGAAAAGAAGGGAAACTATAACTATGAAAGAATCATTTTTGATAGATGTTTTAAAAAAAGGAGTATCACCGTTTCATTGTGTGGAAGCAGCCATGCAGACGTTAGAGGAATCCGGCTTTGAGGAACTGGAGTATGCCAGACCATGGAATCTGAAAAAAGGAAAGGCTTATATGATGAATCATCATGGAACAACGCTCTATGCATTTACAGTTGGAGAAAACTTCCGTGCGGATGCAATGCTGCGCATGGCAGCTGCACATACAGATTATCCATATCTGCGGATCAAACCAAATGCGGATTTTGTGACAGACCGGTATGCGCAGGTGAACGTGGAAGTATATGGCGGACCGATTTTAAATACATGGTTTGATCGTCCGCTGGGGATTGCAGGGCGCGTGATCGTTCGAAGCAAAGATGTGTTTGCCCCGAAGACCATGCTGTATCGTTCCGGTCGTCCGGTTCTTATTATTCCAAACCTTGCCATTCACATGAACCGGGAAGTGAATAAGGGAGTGGCAATCAATAATCAGGTAGATTTGATGCCGGTTGCGGATATGCTGCCAGAAGAACAGCAGAGTACCGATTATTTCCTGTCATTTCTTGCGGAAGAGCTGGCAGTAAAAAAAGAGGATATTCTGGATTTTGAACTGAATACATACTGTGTGGAAGAACCGGCATATGTGGGGATAAAAGAGACACTGCTGTCTTCTCCGCGACTGGATAACCAGACATCCGTTGCGGCACTGCTGGCAGCCATCGTGGAAGGAACACGGACCGATGGTATCAATCTGATCGCACTGTTTGATAATGAAGAAATCGGAAATACCAGCAAACAGGGCGCAGCATCGATCTTATTGCATGATATGGTAAAACGCATCTACCGGTCGCTTGGCTGCAGTGAGGAAGAAACGGATTGTGCGATGTATGGAGGTATGCTGCTTTCCGTGGATGTGGCGCATGCACTGCATCCGAATCATAAGGAGAAAATGGATATTACCAATCATCCGGTGCTTGGGGATGGATTCTGTATCAAAGAGGCATGTTCCCAGTCTTATGCGACGGATGCAAAGGCAATCGGAATTCTGCGGCAGCTCTGCGATCAGAATAAAATCGCATACCAGAGGTTTGTCAATCGTTCCGATGTGCGCGGGGGTGGTACACTGGGATCGGTTGCATCCACGCTGTTTCCGGTCCGCACAGTGGATATTGGAATTCCGCTCTTATCGATGCATTCTGCACGGGAACTGATGGGACGAACGGATTTTGATGCTCTGGCATCAGCTGTGACGGCATATTTTTCCTGAAAAATATGAAGAAACTATAAAATATGCCTTTTTCCCCTTTTCAAATATCTGAAACCGTGTTATGATATGAACATAGTAATGAATACTACATGTAATAGAAAATAAAAACTTTTTATAAAGTAATGATAAACACACGCACTTCATAAAATGATAGACGTATTTTAGAAAAGAGGGATGGATATGAGTCAGTATAAAATTGTAATTGACAGTTGTGGAGAACTTCCTGAGGATTTAAAGGCAGATGGACATTTTTGCACAGTGCCGCTTTTGCTGGATGTGGATGGATATCAGATCACAGATGATGAAACTTTTAATCAGAGAGATTTCTTGCAGAGAGTAAAGGCATGTATTCACAGCCCGAAATCTTCCTGCCCGTCTCCGGAGCGTTATATGAGTGCGTATGAGGGAGAGGCGGAGCATGTATATGTTGTGACGTTGTCCGGAAAATTGAGCGGATCGTACAATAGTGCGGTACTTGCAGCACAGCTTTACCATGAAGAGCATGAGGATTCCAAGCAGATTCATGTATTTAATTCCAAGTCGGCCTCGATTGGGGAAACCCTGATCGGATTAAAGATTCAGGAGCTGGAAGAATCCGGTGCATCTTTTGAAGAAATTGTAACAGAGGTGGAATCTTACATTTCTTCCATGAACACATTTTTTGTCATTGAGACACTTGAAACACTGCGCAAGGCTGGCCGTCTGAGCGGACTGAAAGCATTTGTGGCAAATACTTTAAACATCAAGCCGGTAATGGGATCCACCAAAGAAGGAACGATTCAGCAGCTTGGTCAGGCAAGGGGCATGAAGAAGGCACTTTCCAAGATGGTAGAGGATATGTTCAAAGTAACCAAAAACTGCGAGAACCGTGTGCTTGCCATTTCCCACTGCAATTGTCCGGAACGTGCACAGTTTGTGAAGGACACAATTGAGAAAGTCGCAAAATTCAAAAAGATTGTAATTGTCAATACGGCCGGGGTATCCAGCATGTATGCAAATGAAGGCGGAGTGATCCTTTCGGTATAGGATTTTGCACTTGAAACAACCGTCATATAGAAGTAGAATACGGGGAGAAGCTTTTTATAAGCTTCTCCCTATTTTTGTGAGTCAGGTACCGGTTGCCGAAAGCGGTTTACAGATACCTGCAGGGAGAATAAAGATGTATTCATATGAAGAAGTATTGGATCAGATAGAAAATGGAAGACGGTTTGGAAACCGGCCGGGAGTGGAAATTACCGGAATCATGTTAGAACAGATGGGACAGCCGCAAAACGGGATGCCATTTATTCATGTGGCGGGAACCAACGGAAAAGGATCGGTCTGCGCATTCCTGACATCAGTTTTCCGGGAAGCCGGATTAAAAGTCGGAACATTTATTTCTCCACACCTGATTGATTTTGAAGAGCGTATCATGGTTGATGGCAGACAGATTTCCAGAGAAGGTGTGACACGAATCGGCAATGTTCTGCTGGAGCAGGAATTTGGCGTGACACCGACCATGTTTGATTATTGCGTGCTTATGGCGGTACTGTATTTTAAAGAACAAAACTGCGATCTTGTAATTATGGAGACCGGCCTCGGAGGCAGACTTGATTCTACGAATGCACTGGGAAATCCGGTGGTATCGGTGATCACACGGATTGGTTATGATCACATGAACATTCTTGGAAATACCATAGAAGAGATTGCACAGGAAAAAGCGGGAATTATCAAAGCTGGAGTGCCGGTGGTAATTGCACCGCAGGAATCGGAAGCACTTGCGGTGCTGCAAAGGGCGGCCGCAGCAAAGGGAGTACGTGCGCGGTGTGTACAGGAGAAGGACCTGCAGGGGGCAAAGGCACTACAGCCGGGACTTTTGGGTGCTTATCAGAGAGAAAACGCCGCTACAGCCATGTGTGCGGCACAAGTGGCATGGACCAGATGCCGGATAGAAAAAGAGAAGATGAAAACCGTTATTGCCCGTGGAATTCACAGAGCGGTATGGCCGGGGCGTATGGAAATTTTAAGTACAGAACCGTTTCTGATGGTGGATGGTGCACACAACAGTAACGGAATCCATGCATTGCGTACAAGTCTCGAAGAATTGTATCCGGAGGAAAAGTTTCATTTTGTGATGGGTGTGATGGCAGACAAAGACTATGAAAAGATGATCGGGGAACTGTTGCCGCTTGCCATGGATTTTGTAACCGTCACACCAGAGAGTGCACGGGCACTGCAAGGGGAAACACTGGCAGAAGATATCAGAAAACAAGGGGTGCCTGCACACGCAATTACAAAGGTTGCAGAGATTCCGGAACTTTTAACACCAAAAGAAAAGACGATTGCGCTGGGGTCTTTGTATTTTATCGGGGAATTAAAAAGCGTATATCAGAATAGGGCATAACAGATGCAGGAGTATCCATATGGCATTGCAATATGAAACAACAAAAGAACATACAATTACCGTTACCGGGTATGAAGGAACCGTAAGACATCTGGTCATTCCAGATCAGGTGGATGGATGTCCGGTGAAAACGATCGGCAAAAATGCATTTTCCGCAAGGGAAGATTTAGAGAGTGTAAGTATTCCAAAGACGGTGGAAACGCTAGGAAGATATGCATTTTACAATTGTAAAAAACTCAAAAGCATTTCGTTGTACGACAGTGTGGAAGACTATTATGACGGCGTGATCAAGCAGTGCCACTGTCTGGAAGAAGTGAAGCTGACGCAGCTTAGGGGAGACTATTCGGTGATGAAAGAACTTCTGGCAGATACCGACCGCAGGCTGCATTTTCGCATAGAGCCATGTGGGCTGCAGCTGACGTTTCCGGCATATGTATACAATTTTGTGGAAGATGTGGAGGCTCGGGTTCTGCATCACAAGATTGAGGGAAGCGGGTATCCGTACCGGGAATGTGTCACAAGAAAAGGCGTAGATTTACTGGCGTATGACCGTCTGTTTGCGCAGGTGGTAAATGATGATTATCGCACGGCAATTGAGATTGCCTGTGACCGGCTGATGCATCCGATTGAGCTGGAGAACCATCTGCGGGAACAGTACGAACAGTATCTCGAACAGAATGCAGAGGTGATCCTTAAGGTGCTGATTCCGGAGAATAAGGTGGAAGAGATTTCCTATCTTTGTGATTCCTGCCTGATTCCGGAAGCGGCACTTGCCGATGCCCTTCCGCTGGCATCGGAGGAAAAGATGAGTCAGATTGTAGCAATACTGATGGAATATCAGCGGAGTAATTTCGGAAAGAAGAAAGCATCCACCATGTCTTTGGACTGGTAGGAAAAGGAGAACGATGAAGACAAGGGAACAACTGGAAGCAACCGGAAATAAAATATTAAACAGTGTCAGGACAGAACTATATCTGTCGATGCGGTTTATGGGACCGGCACTCGGAAGTCTGGGATTTGCCATGGATCTGTCAACGAGAACAGTGGGCACGGATGCGGTATATATCCGGTTCAATCCGACCTATCTGCTGCAGACTTATATTGAACGGCCGGAAATTTTAAATCGGACATATATGCATATGCTCATGCACTGTCTGTTCCGGCATATGTTTTCCGCAAAACAGCACGAGGATGCACAGCTGTGGGATCTCTGTTGTGATATTGCAGTGGAATCGGTGGTGGATTCCATGGATTATCCGACCATTTTGCGTGTGACTTCGGATTTCCGGCAGGAGTGGTATGAAAAACTGGAAAAGGAAGTTTCAGTGCTTACAGCGGAAAAACTGTACCAGTATTTTATGCTGCGCAAACGCGATCCATATCTGGAAGAATCCCTCCGGCAGGAATTTTTGCTCTGTGACCACAGTTTCTGGCAGCGCATGGAGAAAGAACCGTCGCAGGAGCAGAATAAAAACCAGCCCCCGGTGCCGCAGGAGAATCCGCAGATGGACAGTGATCAGCAGGAAAATGCCGGGGAGAAAACGTCTGATGCAACGCCGCTTGGAAAAACCGATCCAAAGGAAGACGAGTGGAAAGAACATGCAAAGCGTATCGAAAGCGATATGGAAACCTATGCAAAAGACGCGGCGGCAGATGCGGGAAAGCTTGCATGGATGTTAAAGCTGAGCAGCCGGGAGCGAAAAAGCTACAAAGAATTTTTAAAGAGGTTTGCAGTTGTGAGAGAAGAAGTTTCCGTGGATATGGATTCGTTTGATTACGGATTTTACATGTATGGACTGCAGCATTACGGAAACATGCCTCTGATCGAGGAAAACGAATTCCGGGAGGCAAAAAAGATCGAAGAACTTGTTATTGCAATCGATACTTCGGCCTCCTGCAAGGAAAAACTTGTGCAGCAGTTTTTGAATGAGACGGGGGCAATTTTAAAGCACCAGGAGAGTTTTTTCCATAAAGTGCATATCCGCATCATTGAATGTGATAACCAGATTCAAAAAGATATTCCAATCACAAATCTGGATGAAATCGAGGAATATACCGAGCAGTTTTCCGTTTCCGGAGGGTATGGAACGGATTTTCGGCCGGTATTTTCCTATGTAGAGAAATTAAGAAACAGCGGGGAACTCAAAAACTTAAAAGGACTGATGTATTTTACGGACGGGTATGGAGAATATCCGAAAAAACCGACAGATTATCAGACGGTATTTGTTTTTTACGGGGATGACACACCGCAGAAAACTTTTTCGGGAGAGCCGATAAAAGTGCCGGACTGGGCAGTGAAATTATATTTGTCAGAGGATACAAAAGGATAGATAAAGGAGAAATTTTATGAACATCAAACAGGCAAAACAGGAAATCATAAATACGGTTCAGGCATACCTGACAAAAGATGAGACCGGGGAGTATGCAATTCCTGTGGAACGGCAGCGTCCGGTACTTTTGATCGGACCGCCCGGAATCGGTAAGACCGCAATTATGGAACAGGTGGCGCAGGAGTGCGGGATCAATCTGGTTTCTTATACGATCACGCACCATACGAGACAGAGTGCGATCGGACTGCCGTTTATCTCGAAGAAAACCTATGATGGGGAGGATGTATCGGTCACAGAGTATACAATGAGTGAAATTATCGCCTCAATTTATGATCAGATTGAACAAAGCGGAATTCATGAGGGAATCCTGTTTCTCGATGAAATCAACTGTGTATCCGAGACGCTGGCTCCGACGATGCTGCAGTTCCTGCAGTACAAGACATTTGGAAATCACAGGGTACCGGATGGCTTTGTCATCGTTACGGCGGGAAATCCTCCGGAATACAACAAGTCGGTGCGGGATTTTGATATTGTTACTTATGACCGTGTCAAGCGGATTTATATAGAAGAAGATTTTTCTGTGTGGAAAGAGTATGCGTATAAAGCGCAGATTCATGGAGCAATTCTTTCTTATCTGGAGATTAAAAAGAACAATTTCTATTCGGTTGTGTCGGATCTGGATGGAAAACGGTTTGTGACCGCCCGTGGATGGGAGGATCTCTCACAGGTCATGAAAGTGTATGAACAGCTTGGATTTGCCATAGACTATGACTTTGTTGTGCAGTATCTGCAGGACGAGGAGATTGCCCGCGATTTTGCTGCTTATTATGAACTGTACAATAAGTATAAGAATATTTACCGTATACCGGAAATTTTAGAGGGCAGCATACCGGAAAACAGTATGACGATCAAAAATGCACCGTTTGATGAGAAGCTGAGTCTGCTTGGGCTGCTTTTGGACAGCCTGGGACAGGAATTCATTTCTTATTCCCGGAAAAAAGCTGCACAGGAAGCTTTTTTTGAGCAGCTGGGATTTTTGCGGAGCGATCTGAAGGAAGGAGTGGGAAGCGGAAAAGAAATTCTGGAAAGACAGATTTCTTCTTATGACACCATGATCACTCACCGGAAAAAGGCCGGCATGATCGACAGGGAACAGGAAAAAGCCATGTGTGCGGCACTTCAGGCAATGAATGACTGCCTGATGGCACTGGCAGTCGAAGGAACCGGTGATGCAAAAGGAGATTTCTTATGTGTCAAGAAACTGTTTGATGAGAGGGAGCAGATCCGCCAGAAGGAAATTTCAGATGCAGGCCGTCATCTGACGCATGCATTTGAATTTCTTGCACGGGTATTTGGAGAGGGACAGGAAATGGTAATCTTTTTGTCCGAACTTTCGGCCGGTTATTACAGTCTGAAATTTGTCAGTGAATGTGGCAATGATGCCTATTATAAGTACAACAAACTTCTGCTTTTGAAAGAACGCACACAGGAGTTAAAGGACGAAGCAATGGAACTTCTGGGACTTTAGGGAATCAGGTTATGGTTTTTATGAATTTTTTTGATAGAGAAATTTCATAAGATCTATAGACAAATACTTCAGATTGTACTAAAATATGTAAAAATAATAGTATATCCAGTATTCCATAACGAAAAGTTATAGAACACTTGAATTGGAATAGAAAATGGAGGAAATGAAAATGGAGAAAAAAAATCTTGACTGGGGTAACCTGGGATTTGGTTACATGACCACAGACTACCGTTATGTTGCAAATTACAAGGATGGAAAGTGGGACGATGGAGCACTGGTAACAGATCCTACCGTTACATTAAATGAGTGTGCAGGTGTATTCCAGTATTCACAGTCCTGTTTTGAAGGATTAAAAGCATACACAACAGAGGACGGACATATTGTATGTTTCCGCCCGGACTTAAATGCAAGCCGTATGAAAGATTCCTGTGAGAGACTTGAGATGCCGGTATTCCCGGAGGATCGTTTTGTAGATGTCGTAGAGCAGGTAGTAAAGGCAAATGCAGCATGGGTACCTCCATTTGGTTCCGGAGCAACGCTTTATATCCGCCCATATATGATCGCTACAAACGCTGTTATCGGCGTAAAGCCGGCAGATGAGTACCAGTTCCGTATTCTGGTTACACCGGTAGGACCTTACTTCAAGGGCGGCGCAAAGCCAATTACAATCCGTGTTTCCGATTTTGACCGTGCAGCACCACACGGAACCGGACATATCAAAGCCGGACTGAATTACGCTATGAGTTTACATGCAATCGTAGATGCACATGCTCAGGGATATGCTGAGAACATGTATCTTGATCCTGCTACAAGAACTTATGTAGAGGAGACCGGTGGAGCAAACTTCATTTTCATTACCAAGGACGGAACATTCGTAACACCAAAGTCAGACAGTATTTTACCTTCCATTACCAGAAGATCCCTGATGGTTGTTGCTGAAAAGTATCTGCATATGCCGGTAGAGCACAGACCGGTTAAATTCTCAGAAGTACCTGATTTTGCAGAGTGTGGACTCTGTGGTACTGCAGCAGTTATTTCTCCAATCGGAAAGGTTGTTGATCATGGCAAAGAAATCTGTTTCCCGAGTGGAATGGAAGAAATGGGACCATACACAAAGAAACTGCGTGAGACACTTACCGGAATCCAGATGGGCGAGATTGAAGGACCGGAAGGCTGGGTTCACAAGATTATGTAAGTCTATGAGGGAACTGTTTTAAATATAAGTGTTTTCTATGTGACGGAAGACGGGGTACATTCTCTTTCTACAGAAAAATTTACAAAGCAGCGCCGATATTGATTTCAGGTTGGTTTTATAAAAGTTTTACGTTTACGCTATTAGCGTTATGCGATGGAACTACGGCGCAGTTGTAAATTTATTCTTCCGAAAGAAATGTACCCCGTTTTCCTGTTGGTTGGGAAAATTATAAGTAAAAACGATTCTTACAAATTCTGTAAATGGGATCTATTGATAAAAAATAGTGATTAAGGTGACACATTTCTTTATTTTCAATGCCTAAAATAAAGAAATGTCACCTGTAAGAGAAAAATTGCTTCTTCAGGTACCGATTATTTGAAAAAATGGTACCTGAAGAAGCAATTTTTATTTCATAGAGACTTTGTGGTATCTAAATGTTAAATTTTAAGTATATAGATACCATAACGGTATCTTTTATACAAATTTTCTTTGTATAGATACCAATACGTTTTTCAAATTATCTTTTCTCCAACCAACAGGAAGAAGGCGTATATTTCTTTCGGAAGAATAAATTTGCAACTGCGCCGTAGTTCCATCACATAACGCTAATAGCGTAAATGAAAAACTTTTATAAAACCAACCTGAAATCAATATCGGCGCTGCTTTGTAAATTTTTCTGTAGAAAGAGAATATACGCCTTCTTCCGTCACTTTGAGAAAACTTATATTTAAAACACTCGTACAAATCCATTGTATCGAAAAAAGCATTGACAGATGCGCAATATGTGAGAAGATAGAAATAAGCTCCACAAAGGGGCAAAAATAATACAGGAGATATGCATTTATGGCTCCAACCTATCGAAAGAGATATAAAAAACGAAGAACAAGAAAAGAACAGCTGCAGATGCGCATTTTAATGATTCTCATTGCCGTAATTTTGCTGGGATCCATTCTGGGAATCATACATAAAGTGAAGCAGGAACGGGCGCAGCAGACGGTGTCTGACAGCAGCTGGGATATTACAGATAAAAAATACGTTGACCAGAGACCGGAATTAGACGTGGAACTGCTTCCGGTCAATGAATATTCCCGTCCGGGGCTTGCACTTAAAAAGGTTCGTGGAATTGTCGTTCATTACACGGCCAATCCGGGAACGACTGCCATCCAGAACCGGAATTATTTCGCAGGGCTGGAACAATCTCACCAGACCAAGGCAAGCAGTCATTTCGTGATCGGGCTGGATGGAGAAATTGTACAGTGCATTCCCTGCAATGAAATCGCATATGCATCCAATAACCGAAACAGTGATACAATCGCAATCGAATGCTGTATTCCGGATGACACCGGAAAATTCAATGACAGTACGTATCAGTCATTGATCCAATTGACAACCTGGCTGATCGGAAGATATGATCTTGGAATTGAAGATGTGATCCGGCATTATGATGTGACAGGTAAAAACTGTCCGAAATATTTTGTGGAACATGAGAGTGCATGGGAAGATTTTCATGATGATCTGGAGACTTACATCGAAAAAAATGGAGTGGACAAAGAATAAAAAATCATCTACAATAAATTAAATATAGGAAGTATTCTGAATAATTAACAAAGCAGAGGAGAAATTTTTGATACAACTATTTACGGAATTACAGGAAAAGAAAAATGTAAGGAGTAATCTGAGTGCTCTGCGTGCCAGCCTGAAAGAAGCAACGGAAGAGCAAAAAGCGCAGGCTATAGAATTTGTACGCGGGCATGAAGATCTGGTGTTTGGATTTTTACAGGAAGAGGATGCAAAGACGCGGAAGAATGCAGCACTTCTTCTGGGAGACCTGGCAGTACAGAATGCGTTGCAGCCGCTCTGGAAAGCATATACCCGGGAACAGACACTGTTCGTAAAAAGTGCATATCTGGAAGCCATGAAGGCACTTCATGCAGAAGAAATCCTTTCGCAGCTGAAAGATCGTCTTGCAGAGCTGGAAGGAGAGCTGGTCACCGAAGAAAACCGGAAACACCGGGAAGCAGAACTGCGGGCACTGCGGGCAATCCTGATTCAGTATGAAGGAATCGATACCCATCATTTTGATATAAAACAAAAGAACAATCATGTACTTTTGGTGACAAACCGCGATCATCGCGGAATACTGGAAAATCAGACCGGTGGAAAGGCGCATCCGCTCGGTGTGATTGTACAGACGGATGATCTGTTGCAGCTGTTGCAGATCCGCACATATCGGGACATGTTGTTTTTACTTCCGGTCAAAGGACTTCTGGAGCAGGAACCGGAAAAAGCAGCAGAGACGGTGTGGAAGCCAATGCTTGCAATCTGTGCAAAATACCACCGGGAGGACAAGCCATTCTTTTTCCGGATTGAGTGCAGATCCGCAATGACACTGGAACAGAGAAGTCGGTTTGTCAAAAAGCTTGGATCTGCCATTGAACAGTTGTCGGATGGAAAACTGGTGAATTCTCCGGGGGATTATGAGGTAGAACTTCGACTGATTGCAAATCGTGAGGGAAAGTTTTTCCCGGCACTGAGATTTTATACCCTTCCGGATCACCGGTTTGCGTACCGGAAACATGCAATTGCAGCTTCCATGCACCCTTCTCTTGCGGCATTGATTATGGAACTGGCAGCGCCGTATCTGAAAGAGAATGCACAGATTATTGATCCGTTCTGCGGCGTGGGCACCATGCTGATTGAGCGGGATATCCGTGTTCCGGCACGTGAAAAATACGGTACGGATATTTTTGGGGAGGCAATTGACGGAGCACGGGAGAATGCGGCTCTGGCGGGAGAACAGATCAATTTCATTCACAGGGATTTCTTCGATTTCAGACACGATTATTTGTTTGATGAGATTGTAACCAATATGCCGGTGCGGGGAAAAATGACGCGGGAGCAGCTGGACCGTCTGTATGAGAAATTTTTCCGGAAAGCATTAACCATTCTGGAAAAGGAAGCTGTGATCGTGATGTATACAGGAGAAATCGGATTTGTGAAGAAACAGTTGCGTCTTCACAGGGAATTCTCTCTTTTGGAAGAATATTGTATGCAGAGTAAGACAGGATGTTATCTGTTCATTATAGGAGTAAAGAGGTAATGGCATGAACGGTGATACAAATCTGATAGATATATCAATGTTACAGCAATTGCAGGATCAGTTTTGCTGTGCAGATCATTTGTATCTGATGTGTGTGGATAAAAATAAGGGTGTTGTGACCAAACCGTTTGGAACGGAAGAACAGGTGGGGTTTTTACGTACACAGGTAGATAAACATGCCTACATGGAACTGGTAGACCAGATGCAGCATGACCGGATGGAAACGGTTGTGGAGAGGGAAACAGCACAGGATTTCATGAAATTGTGTGCTGTTTCCACAAAAGTAGAAGATCAGCTGCAGGTTGTCTGGATTGTTATGGGCATTATAAAGGAGCGGTTGACACCGGAGGTTCATCTGCCGGAGGGAATGCTTATTACGACGGAGGAGCAGTTTTACGCATCGGTAGAATTTTTATCAATGCTTTCCGGACAGTTGTTTGAGAGTCGCAGAAATCAGATGATTGCGCAGAAAGCGGTTGAAAAGAGTTCTGTTTCCGAGCTGGCGATGGAATACCAGCTGCACCGCAGCCGGGCAATGACCGAAATTTTGCAGATGATGGATTCGGATAACAGTTTTGAAAAAGTGGCTGAGGATATTTTGCGGGAGACATGTGAAAGTCTGGAAATTTCCGGTGGATGTCTGTTGCGTGAGAATGTAGGGGAAAATACGGCAGACATGATCTGCGAGTATACAAAAGAACCAGACAAGTCCATTCTTGCAGAGGGACAGCATATTCCGATCGATGCACTGCCGTTTTATAATGGTAAGCCTTATATGATCTCATCGGATTCCATCATGCCGGAACCGTTTGCACATTTATTTAAAACCTGTCATATCAGTGCCGGAATTTTTGAACCGATTGAAATACAAAACCGCACGGCAATGTATTTTTGCGTGTATGATAATGAAAAAACAAGAATCTGGGAGAACAGAGATATCAAATTTGTCAGTGATGTGCGAAGAGTTGTGCAGAGCATCATGCTCAAAAGAATTGCAAAGAATTCGCTGGCAAGTTCCTATACATCTTTAGAGGCAATTCTGGAAAATACCGGATGTGGAATATATGTGGTCGATTATCATACCAATTCGATTCTTTATATGAATCACAAATTCAAAGAACTTTTCTCTCGCAGTATCGCAGGAAATCATCTGGAAAAGATGCTTTTTTCCGACCGGGAGACAAAGCGCAGCCAGTATTATGAGGAAATTTATTCGGTGGTTGAGGAACGCTGGCTGGATGTGCATAAGACCGAGATTGATTGGGTGGATGGCAGAAAAGTTGCCATGTGTACACTCTATGATATTACCGAAAAGAAAATTTATCAGAAAGAAATTGAAAATCAGGCGAACAATGATTTCCTGACAGGGTTGTTTAATCGCATGCGCTGCGAACAGGATCTGGGACAGTTTATACGAAAGACCCGGGAAAAAGATGCAACAGGAGCGTTGCTTTATATGGGACTGGATGATTTTAAGCATATCAATGACGGGCTGGGACACCAGTATGGGGATATTCTGTTGAAAGCGATTTCCCATAGCCTGCGCAGGATAGATGGGATTGAGAATACCTGTTACCGCATGGGAGGGGATGAGTTTGTTGTGATTATTCCGGATTCCGTGTATCCGGAGCTGGAACGGATTGTCAGGGAAGTGACATCCATATTTAAGAAACCATGGTTTTTAAAGGGAGAAGATTATTATTGCACCATAAGTATGGGGATCGTATATTTCCCGAAGGATGGAGAAACGGTGGAAGAACTTGTCCGTAAAGCAGATATTGCCCTGTTGTCGGCAAAACGCGGGGGCAAAAACCGCGTGGAATACTATGATGGGATGGACGCATCTTCCTCATACCGCAGACTGGATCTGGAGAAAAATATGCGTACTGCAGCCATGAATGCATGCACGGAATTTGAAGTGTTTTATCAGCCGATCATTGATGTCTGTCAGCAGGGAGAGCCATGCTGTGGTGCGGAAGCATTGATCCGCTGGAATTCAAGTGCACTTGGATTTGTGAATCCGGCAGATTTTATTCCACTTGCGGAATATCTGGGACTGATCAATCCAATCGGTGAATATGTAATGAAAAATGCGGCATTGCGGTGTAAATACTGGAATGATATGGGGCATCCGGAGTATCATGTCAATGTAAATTTGTCGGTTGTACAGCTGTTGCAGAATGACATTGTAAAGAAGGTTGCAAAGGTTCTGGAAGAAACCCGTATCATACCACAGAATCTGACGTTGGAAGTAACGGAAAGCCTGGCGATCAATGATATGGTCCGGATGAAGAAGATATTAAGTGAGATCCGGAATCTTGGTGTACGCGTGGCACTGGATGATTTTGGAACAGGATATTCATCCCTCAATCATATCCGTGAGATGCCGTTGGATGTGATCAAGATAGACCGTTGTTTTATTGAACATCTTGGCGAGGACGATTTTTCCAATGCATTTGTGCGGATGGTTTCGGAACTGGCAAATGCCATCAATGTACGCGTATGCGTGGAAGGTGTGGAGACTAAGCGCCAGAGAGATATTGTAAAAAAGATGGGAATCCGTATGATTCAGGGATTTTTTTATGGAAAACCGATGAAGATTGAAGAATTTGAAAAGAAATATCTGATATAAGGTGAATGCTATGTATACAGAAGAACAGGTTTGATTGTTAATGGGAGGAAAAATGCTTAATCTGAAAGGACGGTCTGATAAGAAAAGTAAAAATATAATTGGTATTATACAAAGCTGCCTTATCCTGGTATTGGTAATTCTTATTATTTTTATGATGATACAGATTAGCTGGTTACAAGGGACAGCGCGTGTAATAAATTATGCAGGTCTGGTACGTGGAGCTACACAGCGTGAAGTAAAATTAGAAATTACAGAAAACCGGAATGAAGAATTAATTAAATATTTGGATGATATTCTGAGTGGGTTAAGATATCAGGATGGACATTATGAACTGGTAAAACTCTATGACAAAGAATATCAGGAAAAATTAAAGATTCAGAGTGATTATTGGGAAAAATTGAAAACAGAAATTGAAGCCGTAAGAAGTGTGGGATATGAAAATACAGATATTGTCAATATGAGTGAGATTTATTTTAAGATGGCAGATGAAACTGTATTTGCAGCAGAAAAGTATTCCGAAAAGATTGCCACAAAGATTCGCACCATAGAGATTCTGTCTGCGTTTGATATGCTGTGTCTGGTGATATTGGTTATTGTGCAGACCCTGATGGCAATGAAGATGGCGGTGAAAAATAAGCTGTTAGAACACAGGGCATATACAGATGCCCATACCGGATTGCCAAACAAAAGTGCCTGTAAGGAACTTCTTGGTAATAAAGAAATAATTAGTGAGCCTACCGCATGCATAATGTTTGACTTGAATAATTTAAAGACGGTAAATGATACAATGGGACATTCGGCAGGAGACCAGTTAATATTGAATTTTGCCCGGCTTTTGCGCAATGTGATTCCGGAAAAAGACTTTGTTGGAAGATATGGTGGAGATGAATTTATGGCAGTTATTTATCATACAAGCCAAACAGAGGTTGAGGAAATATTAAAATGTTTATGTCTCGAAAAAGACCGGTTAAACAACAGGGAAGACAAAATGCTGATTGACTATGCATATGGATGGGCATTATCCGCAAACGACGGTAAATATACAATTCAGACATTGCTCGATAAGGCTGACTCTTATATGTACGAAAACAAAAAATTATGTAAGAGATATAGACTGATGTCTGAGGTCGAATTTTTTTAGTCTTATAACAGGGAATCAGCATCTGTCAAATGCTGGTTCCTTTTATTTATTTTATCAGAAAGGAAGAGAAGCCGGCAAAGGTTCGGGAAGAAAACAGGCTTTGAGGGATGTCCTGAATGTGATCCATGAAAAAACCTCTTGCATTTCCGGAGAGGGTGTGTAATATAGTACATGCAGCGGCAGATTGGGGGCACCACCTTCAGTCGCTATATAAAATTAATGCACAAAGGGATACGATAAGGAGGATGTTATGTACACAGCATTAACAATTGCTGGAAGTGATTCCAGTGGAGGCGCCGGCATTCAGGCAGATATTAAGACAATGACAGCAAACCATGTTTACGCAATGAGTGCGATCACGGCTTTGACTGCCCAGAATACGACCGGTGTAACAGATATTATGGAGGTAACCCCGAAGTTTTTGGCAGAGCAGCTGGATAGTATTTTTACGGATATCTATCCGGATGCGATTAAAACCGGAATGGTTGCTTCTGGTGAACTGATTGGGACGATTGCGCAGAAGCTGACAGAGTATCACGCAAAAAATATTGTCGTAGATCCTGTCATGGTGGCAACCAGTGGGGCAAGACTGATCAGTGAGGATGCCATCAGCACATTGAAAAGTAAATTATTACCGCTCGCAACGGTGATTACGCCAAATATTCCGGAAGCGGAAGTGCTTTCCGAAATGCAGATCAAGACCGATGCAGATATGGAAAAAGCAGCAGAAATTATTTGTGACACATTGGGCTGTGCCGTTTTATTAAAAGGTGGTCATCAGTTAAATGATGCCAATGACCTGCTCTACCAGAAGGGTAAAGAGCCGGTATGGTTTGAGGGAAAGAGGATTGACAATCCAAATACACACGGGACAGGCTGTACGCTTTCTTCTGCGATTGCATCAAACCTTGCAAAAGGAAGAGATCTTGAAACGTCCGTGAAGTATGCAAAAAATTATATTTCCGGTGCACTTGCCGCCATGCTTGACCTTGGAAAAGGAAGCGGACCAATGGACCATGCATTTGCAATTGAAGGAGAATATTAGTATCCGGCAAATGTGAGGCCGGGTTTATCATAGGTTAAGAGGAGTGTACAAATGGGAAAAAAAGGAACTTCCGTGTTCAGTAACGGATTAATTTGGTTTGGAGCAGGTGTATCCCTGGCGGAAATATTGACAGGTACTTATTTTGCACCGCTTGGATTTGGAAAAGCCATGGCAGCAATTTTACTGGGACATCTGATCGGCGGACTTATGATGTTTGCAGCAGGAATGATTGGAGCGAAAGAACGAAAAAGTGCCATGGAAACTGTGAAAATGAGTTTTGGCGAGAGAGGAAGCCTTCTGTTTGCTGTCTTAAATGTGTTACAGCTTGTAGGGTGGACCGCAATTATGATTTATGACGGAGCACTTGCGGCAGACGGGGTTTTGCATACCGGAATCTGGGTATGGGCGATCATTATCGGCGCACTGATTGTTGTCTGGATTTTTGTCGGACTTACGAATCTTGGCAAGTTAAATACGGTTGCCATGACCGCACTTTTTATTTTATCTCTGGTTCTTTTTAAAGTGATCTTTTTTGGAACCGGAAGCGCGGCTCCGGTCGTGGATGATGGAAGTCTTACATTTGGTGCGGCTGTGGAACTTGCCGTGGCAATGCCGCTTTCCTGGCTGCCACTGATCAGTGATTATACAAGAGAAGCAGAAAAACCGTTTGCCGCAACACTTGTCAGTGTGGTTGTCTACAGTCTGGTCAGCATTTTTATGTATATGATCGGTATGGGGGCTGCTATTTTTACCGGCGAATATGATATTGCGCAGATTATGTTAAAAACAGGGTTTGGCGTTGTGGGACTTCTCATCATTGTATTTTCCACGGTTACGACGACGTTTCTGGATGCATATTCCGCAGGAGTTTCAAGTGTTTCCATTTCTTCAAAAATTAAGGAGAAATGGGCAGCGATTGTTGTTACCGTGATTGGAACTGTGGCAGCAATTGTTTATCCGATGGATAACATTACAAATTTCCTGTATCTGATTGGTTCTGTATTTGCCCCGATGATTGCAGTGCAGATTGCAGATTATTTCATTTTAAAGAAAGCAGACGCTGAGGAATCCGCATTTCAGTGGAGAAATCTTGTGGTGTGGCTGGTCGGTTTTGTACTGTACCGGGTGCTGATGCATGTGGATACACCAGTTGGAAATACGCTGCCGGATATGGTGATTACCGTAATTGTCTGTGTGATTGTAGAGAAAATTGCAGCAGCAGTAAAAGAAAAATAAGGTGTTATCATCCTACACCTATTAATCATAAGACTTTTTGTTTGACTTTTTAGAAAAAGAGAAATATAATAATTTTCAAACGAGTAGCAAACGAGCGTAAATCCAGTTTTGTTGCTCGTTTTTAATTTTATAATGCCATGAAAAAGTGTGTAGCTTATCAGCGTAAGTCCAGCTTGTGGGATAAGTACATGCTTTTTTTATGTAGAAAAAGGAGGATTCAGTTAAGATGGCAGAAAGAAACAGGATGAAGGAGATGCCGGTCAATAAGCTCATGGTACAGATGGGAATACCGATGATCTTGTCGATGGCATTGCAGGCGGTCTACAATATTGTGGACAGTGCCTTTGTCGGAAACATGAAGGAGGGAAGTGAAGCCGCTTTAAATGCACTTACGCTGGTGTTTCCGGTGCAGATGCTCATGGTAGCGGTAGGAATCGGAACCGGTGTGGGCACGAATGCACTTCTTGCGCGGACACTTGGACAGGGAAACAGCAAAAAAGCAGCAAAAGTTGCGGGAAACAGTTTATTTCTTGGAGTAATTATTTATGCGGTATGTCTGCTGTTTGGAATTTTCGGAGTGAAAGCCTATATTTCATCGCAGACGGTTGATCCGGAAGTAATTTCGATGGGAACCGGCTATCTCAGGATATGTTGTGTGATTTCGTTTGGAATTATCTTCTTTTCCCTGTTTGAAAAGTTATTACAGGCAACCGGACGTTCGCTTTATTCTACAATCGGTCAGGTTGTGGGGGCAGTGGTAAATATTATTCTTGATCCGATCATGATCTACGGGATCGGACCTGTTCCTGAAATGGGAGTAGAAGGTGCTGCATATGCGACGGTAATCGGACAGGTTGCATCGGCAGTATTACTCTTTATTTTCCATACGAAATTAAATAAAGAATTTGCGCATGGAACAAAATACATGAAACCGGAGGGTGGAATTATAAAAGAGATTTATTCGATCGGACTTCCGGCGATCATTGCACAGGCATTGATGTCTATTATGGTTTATGTAATGAATCTGATCTTAAAATTTAATCCTTCGGCGCAGACCGCATATGGATTGTTTTATAAAGTGCAGCAGTTTGTGTTGTTCCTTGCATTTGGTCTGCGTGATGCGATCACACCGATCATTGCTTTTTCCTATGGGATGGGAAGTAAAAAGCGAATTAAGGATGGTATGAAGTACGGACTGATTTATACAATCGTACTTATGGTTCTTGGTGTGGCGATCACGGAAATTTTCCCGGGTGCATTTGCAACTTTATTCAACGCAGGGCAGTCAAGAGAATATTTTATCGGAGCAATGCACATTATTTCTATCAGTTTTCTTTTTGCAGGAATCAATGTCGCATATCAGGGAATTTATCAGGCATTGGACGGAGGCATCGAGTCGCTTGTGATTTCGCTGCTCAGACAGCTTGTAATTATATTACCGTTGGCAGGCATTTTCTCTATTTTCGTCCGAAATGGACAGATGGGAGTTTCGCTGATCTGGTGGGCGTTCCCGATCACAGAGTTTATCGCGTGTCTGGCCGGCTATGTATTTTTAAAGAGAATCCGTAAAACAAAAGTAGATGTTTTAAGCGAAAGGGAGATGTGATTATGGCAAAAAGAATTATTACGATCAGCAGAGAGTTCGGAAGCGGTGGTCGTTTTATTGGGGAAGAAGTGGCAAAGCAGCTTGGCATAAAGTATTATGACAAGGATATCATTGCGCAAATTGCGGAGCAGTCCGGATTTTCAGCGGAATATATTGAAGAAAAGGCAGAATTGTCTCCGAAGAAAGGACTGCTTGCCTATGCGTTTGCAGGACGTGACATCACCGGAAAATCCGTGGAAGATATGGTGTATGAAGCGCAGAGAAAAGTGATTTTGGAGATTGCGGAAAAGGAAAGCTGTGTGATCATAGGACGGAATGCGGATTTTATCTTAAAAGACAAAGATAATGTGCTGAACGTTTTTATACATGGGGATATGCCGGAAAAGGTGGCGCGTATCTGTAAACTGTACAATGTTACCGAAGAGGAAGCAGAAAAAATGATGGCAGATATCGATAAAAGGCGTATGACAAATTATCGATTTTATACGGATCAGAAGTGGGGGATGGCAAAGAATTATACATTGTCACTGAACAGTTCCGAGCTTGGATATGATCTGTGTGAGAAGATCATAATGGATTGCAAGAAATAGAAGAAAACAAATGTGCAATTAAGAGATACCATACATGTGACACCCAGATCTGACTGAAGTTGTTTTGCTATTTTTTCAGTATTTCCAGAACGGGAATAATAAATGATAATTGCATTCATATAACTCTTCCTTTCATTATCCAACACTGTGTTGTACAATATTATAAAAGTTAGAGAAACGTTTATCAACCAACAAACAGATGAACTGGCTTCGTTGATACACACTTTATATATTAGTGGAGCACAGGGAGTGTTGTTGGATTGACTTGTCCTTAAAATGCGGTAAAATTTAAGGGAAAGAATGAAAATTAGGGGAATGAGAAATGAAGATAAGAACAGCAACCATGGATGATCTTAACGAGATTGCAAATGTAGAGGCAGAGTGTTTCCCAGCAGCGGAGGCTGCAACGAAAGAAGAATTTGCCGGTCGAATCCGGTATTATGGAAATCACTTCTGGATTATGTTGGAGGAAGACAAACTGATCGCATTTGTAGATGGTTTTGTAACCGATGAGGCAGATTTGACAGATGAAATGTATGAGAAGGCTGCTATGCACAACGAGGATGGTGCATGGCAGATGATATTCGGTGTCAATACACTTCCGGATTATCGTAAACACGGATATGCAGGACAACTGATCCAATGTGCAATCAAGGATGCAAGAGAGCAGGGCAGAAAAGGTCTTGTGTTGACCTGCAAGGAAAAACTGATCAAGTATTATGCAAAATTTAGTTTTGTTGATGAAGGTGTGTCCGATAAATCCACACACGGAAACGCTGTGTGGCATCAGATGCGGCTGACTTTTTAATTCATTGTAATGCGTATAAGTAATCGAAAAATCAATCGTATTTTTTTACGATTGATTTTTTGATTGCTTTTGCATATAAATAGCTTACATTGTTTTTGCAACGATTTTCTCATCGTCATTCTGAATCTCGTTGGTGCTTTTTTCTTTCTTATGATTGATAAATAATGTCCGGAAGATCAGTCTTGCAAGCGGTCCTACAAAAATAAGCTGCAGCGGAAATGCCATGATAAAATTTTTGCAATAGGTCATAAGATAATCCGGTATAAAGTTGGCGGTAAATCCATGTCCGTGATAGACACCGATCACACTGGCGAATGCAACCTGCCAGATTACCGTGAAAGTCTGGATCGCAAAGATGATAAAAATCGGCCGGTCGCCAGGCTGGACAACGCGGAAGGCGCACATTTTTGAGAGATGACCGGACACGAAATAGGCAAGCAATCCGATGATGATATACTCTATCCACATTCCCTTCAATGCAATAAGAAAGGTCGTATTTGTAAAGCTTCCTGTTGCGAGTACCGTGTTATAGACTGTCATGACATAGACCATCATCCATGCGGTGATCGCTGTAAAAAATATGGATTCTCCTCGTGTTCTAGGCATTTTCTTTTCCTCCGTTGTATTTTTGAATCGCATCAAGAATGAGTTTCATAACCATAGTGTTTCCTTTCCGACAACAAAAAAAGACAACAAATGCTGCCCGTCCGTCTGACAGTGGACAGGTGACATTTATTGTCTGATATGTGTCTTGTATTTAATTTGTTTTTACAACTCTTGCATTTTAGCAGAAAAATGAAATTAAAGTCAAGTAAAAAATTTTTTACGGTTGTTTTCTATGGCGTTTCCGGTTGTTAATAAATTCTATGCATGCTATATTGGTAGGAGTGAGGTAAGAGTAACGAGGATAAGAACAGCAACAATGGAGGAAAATCATATGGGTTTGGTCCAAGCGTTACGATAGCAACTGCGAATCATCCGATTGAGCCATCACTTCGTGAAAATGCGATGCAGTATAACAAGACCGTTCATATTGGGGAAAATGTCTGGATCGGCGCAGGGACTATTATAGTTCCGGGAGTTACAATTGGAAAAGATTGACTGGGAAAATCTGTAGAACTATGATAAAACTAACAAAGAAAGTTAAAAGGTTATATGAGGTAAAATAATGCCGGACATTATTATCGTAGAGGACAACAGGGAGATCGGAACACTTTTGTGCGATTTCCTGCGAAAAGAAAATTATACGGTGAGCCTTGTGGACACCGGGGAGAAGGCACTTCAGATCTTTGAGCAGTACGGTGCCAATCTTGTTGTGATTGACATCGGTCTGCCGGGGGTGGACGGTTATTCCGTTTGTTCCAAAATAAGAGAAACCTCAAACGCACACATTATGATCGCGACTGCAAGGGATGACAAGGAAAGTACGTTAAAGGGGTTGCAGATCGGCGCGGATGATTACATCTGTAAGCCGTATGACATCGATATTCTGATCGCCAAGATCAACGGCATTTTTAAACGCAAATATGCATTGGATGAAATCGTATGTGACAATCTGAAATTGAACAATGTCACGCAGACACTCACCGTGAACCAAACACCAGTCAATGTCACGGAAAAGGAATTTCAGCTGCTGAAACTTCTGGTCGAAAATAAAGGAACGACATTGAAGAAAGAATACCTGTTCAACCGCATCTGGGGAAGCGACAGTGAATCGGAGCTGCAGACGCTCACGGTACATATCAAGTGGCTGCGGGAAAAGATCGAGCAGGATTCGAAGAAGCCGAAACACATTATTACGGTTTGGGGAACGGGATACCGATATGAATAATTACAAAAAATTTGCAGCGAAGTTTTGTGGAGTGGAGCTGCTTATTATTGCACTTGCAAATATCGTTTATTATGTGACAGCAAATAATCAGGAACCGTGCATTTCGCGTGTGCAGGATAAAACCGAAACAATCTACAAGATCATTTATACACAGACAGACTACAGAACCTGGATTCTTATGGACGTTGTCCTTGGAATTCTGTTTTTGCTGTCTGTTTTTTTGATCTGTTATATCAGTAAGAAGATCATAAAGCCGTTTGAACAGATGCAATCGCTGACCGAGGAGCTGGCGAAAGGAAATCTTTCGGTGCCGATCAAAGCCGAAAAAAGCAAATTCTTAGGCAGATTCCTATGGGGAATGGATATGCTGCGCGAAACACTGGAGAACAACAAAGAAAAAGAACTCGCGCTGCAAAAAGAAAAAAAGACGCTGGTTCTTTCTCTGACACATGACATCCGGACACCGTTATCTGCGATCCGGCTGTATGCGAAGGCACTGGAAGAGGATCTTTATACGACCGGGGAGCAGTGTGTCGGAGCATGTCAGGGGATTGGAAAAAACGTAAAAGAGATTGAGGAGTATGTCAATGAGATCACGCTTGCATCGAGAGAGGATTTCCTGCAACTGAGTGTCAATCCGGGGGAAGTGTATCTGTCCCATGTGATCGATGCAATCCGGGGACTTTATGAGGAAAAACTGCATAATTTACATACCGGATTTCAGATTGCATCCTACACCGATCTGTTGCTGAAAGGGGATGCGGACCGGCTGATCGAGGTGTTGCAGAATCTTTTGGAAAACGCGATCAAATACGGGGATGGCAAGTGTATTTCCATCGACTTTTCGGAGGAAGAGGACTGCAGACTGATCACGGTAAGAAATTCCGGATGCAGCTTAAAGCAGGAAGAACTCATAAATCTGTTTGATTCTTTTTATCGCGGAAGCAATGTCGGCTCGGCGGATGGTTCGGGACTCGGACTGTATATCAGCCGGCAGTTGATGCAAAAAATGGATGGGGAAGTATTTGCGGAAATTAAGGAAGATGATTTCTGCGCGACAGTTGTTGTGCGAAAGGCATAATGTGCATTTAAGGATTGTTTAATAATTTCTCCTGTAAGATGAATACATCAAACGAGGGGAGGAACGTTAAAATGTTTTTTCGTATTTTGAAAAAAGATTTGAAAAGAAAGAAAGTAATGAACGCAATATTGCTTTGTTTTATTCTGCTGGCAACGATGTTCGTAGCGAGCGGAATCAGCAATGTTGTTTCCGTCATGAACGGAACGGATTCCTATCTGGATAAGGCGGGGATCGGCGATTATGTGGTCATCTCGATGGGTGCGGACAGCAAAGCGTCCATCGATGAGATCCTGCATGAGATGGAATCCATCCGGGATTATCGCATTGAGCCGGTTGTATTCGGAGAAAAATCCAATCTGAAAGATATGCACGGAGAAAAACTGGAGGCAAAGAATTCTGTTATTTACCAGTCCATCGAGGATAGCCGGCTTAAATTCTTTGATAAAGAGAATAAGCAGATTACCCAGATCAAGCCGGGGCATGCATATGCAACCGGTGATTTTATGGAGAAAAATCATTTGCAGCCGGGGGATAAAATCAGGATTACGCACAACAGTATTTCTTTTATGGTAACGCTGGATGGTATGGCAAAAGATGCGCTTTTAGGGTCTTCCATGATGGGCAACAGCCGTTTCCTTTTTCATCGGGAGGAGATCGAGAAGCTGCTTTCGGATGAAACCATTTACAATGGGTATCAGGGACAGATCAGCTATATGGATCTAAAGGATGAGGCAGGCGTATCGGAGATTGCTTCGGCTATTTCACAGGCTCCGGGCATCATGTTTTCCGGTGCACGTTCGCTGATAAAAATGTGCTATGTCATGGATATGATCGTTGCGTTTACGATGCTGATTTTAAGTATCTGCCTGATCATCGTGTCGTTTGTCGTATTAAAGTTTTCCATCTCGTTTACGATCTTTGAGGAGTTTCGTGAGATCGGTGTGATGAAAGCAATCGGTATCAGCAATTTCAAGATCCGGAGTCTCTACCTGACAAAGTATCTGATGTTGGCAGTAATAGGAGCGTTTGTGGGATTTTTTGTGAGTATCCCGTTTTCTGATCTGTTACTGCGATCGGTCAGCAGCAATATGGTTCTGGAGGCGGATAACCATTTCCTGTTGTCGGTTCTGGGGGCAATTCTGGTCGTTATTGTCATTCTGCTGTATGCTTTTCGCTGCACGAAGCTGGTGAAGAAGTCTTCTCCGATCGATGCGATCCGTTCTGGTCAGACGGGGGAACGTTATAAGAAAAAATCGCCGTTTCGTCTGGTTAAAAGCCACGGAAGCACCGGTTTCTTTATGGCGGTCAATGATGTGTTCAGCGCACCGAGGCGGTACATGACGATCATAACCACATTCTTTTTATGCACGTTGTTTGTGCTGGTATTTGTCAATACCTCATCAACCATGCGAAGCGATACGTTTATTACAACATTCGGAACGCGGAGTGATCTGTACTACACCGATCTGACGGAAGCGATGAGTTGTATGAATCCGGATGGAAGAAAGCAGATCGAGGAGTACTTTGCAAAAACGGAAGCGCTGTTTAAGAAAAACGGAATGCCTGCGAAACTGTGTGTGGAAACGCAGTACAAATATAAGGTTCATTTTGACGGAAAAGATTATTCCATCAGTTGTCAGCAGGGAATCCATACGAAAGCATCCGCGTACGAATATACCGAAGGGGTGGTTCCGCAAAACAAAAATGAGATTGCGATTACACCGACGGTCAGCAAATTGACAGGGGCGAAACTTGGAGACACCGTAACGATCGATTTTGGAACCGGGACACTTGACTGCGTTGTGGTTGCTTATTTTCAAAGCATGAATCAGCTTGGAGAGGTCATACGGCTTCACGAGGATGCACCGACCGATTTTACCTATATTGCCAATGTCATGAGTTATCAGATCGATTTTGAGGATCATCCGTCTGCAAAGGAGATTGAGGTTCGAAAAGAAAAAATCAAAAAGCTTTTTGACAATGAAAAAGTAATGAATGCCACAGAATACTGTGACGACTGTATGGGAGCGGCATCGACGATGGAATCGGTACAGTATCTGCTTCTTGGTATTACACTGATCGTCGTGCTTCTTGTATGTATTCTGATGGAGCGGTCATTTCTTGCGGACGAGAAAAGCCAGATCGCTGTGCTTAAGGCGATGGGATTCGGTAACAAACGGGTGATGGAATGGCATATGATACGATTCGGTATGGTTACGCTTGTGGCTGTTCTTTTGGCGGCAATCTGTTCGATTCCGGCAACGTATCTGATCGACAATCCGATATTCGGCATGATGGGGGCGGGAAAAGTGGCTTATGTGATCCGACCGTGGAAAATCTTTTTTCTGTATCCGGGCATTATTTTCCTTATGACGCTTCTGGCATCGGGAATGACGGCATTACAGATCCGGAAGATTAAGAGTAACGATACAACCAATATAGAGTAAACGGAGGAAAATCTTATGGCAGCATTGCTTTGTGCAAAAGATCTTTGCAAAACCTATGTAATTGATAAAAGGCAGAATAATGTATTAAAAAATATAAATCTTGAAGTAAAAGAGGGGGAGATGGTTGCAATCATGGGACCATCCGGATCCGGAAAATCCACGCTTTTGTATGCCATCTCGGGGATGGATCGGGCAACGAGCGGTCAGGTGCTTTTTGAGGGGAAGGATCTTACGAAACTGAGCGAAAAGGAACTTGCAAAAATCCGATTGGATGAGATGGGATTTATTTTTCAGCAGATGTATATGATGAAAAATCTTACGATTCTCGACAACATCGTGCTTCCGGCGGCAGAAAGCAAAAAGTCCAGGGAAAGCAGGCAGGAAAAGCAGGAAAGAGGCGAGCAGCTTATGCGCAAAATGGGGATCATCGAGATTGCAGATAACGATATCAACGAGGTTTCCGGTGGACAGCTTCAGCGGGCGTGTATCTGCAGAAGCATGATGAACCGTCCCAAACTGCTTTTTGCCGATGAACCGACCGGCGCATTAAACCGTACTTCCTCCAATGAGGTTATGGACGAACTTGTGAAGTTAAACAACGAGGGGACAACGATCGTCATGGTAACGCATGATGCGAAAGTTGCTGCAAAATGCGGCAGGGTGCTTTTTATCGTGGACGGCAATATCAAGGGAGAGTATACCGGTCTCAAGGAGATTACCGATGGAAAAGAGAGGGAGAGAAGTCTGAATAACTGGCTGCTGGATCTGGGCTGGTAGTCGGGAAAGGTGTGTTTATGCAGATTGTAAAAGATTACAGAGACAATAAAGTGTTGTCGGCGCGTGAAAAGCTGCGATACAGTGAGATACGCAGGGAAATGTACAACATTACCGATGCAGTTCTGGCAGCAACCTTAAAAGATCTGACCGAAAGTGTTTGGGTTATAGTGAAACCAAAAGTTTGAGAGGAAGATATGATGAACGTAAGAATTGCCGATTTGAAAGATTTTGAGAAGATTATGAAAATATACAAATATGCGCAGGACTATATGATACAATCCAGAAATCCTACACAATGGGGACATTTTTATCCGGATGAAGAACTGATTCGGTCGGACATTCATCAGAATGCCTGCAAGGTAATATACGACGAAAATGGGATACATGGGGTATGTGCACTGTTTGAAGGTGCAGATCCTACATATGAACATATTGAAGACGGCAACTGGCTGAATGATGAACCATATCTTACAATCCACAGGCTTGCCGGGGATGGACAGGTGCATGGACTGTTTCAATGTGTTGCGGATTACTGTAAAAATATTTCCCGGAATATCAGAGTGGATACCCATGCCAATAATCGGATTATGCAAAAGCTGATGGAAAAGAACGGTTTTACAAAATGTGGTATTATATATGTAAAAGATGGTACGCCGAGAATTGCATATCATTGGACTGATTTGTAATGAAGATGAGAATATCCTTGTAAAATGATAAATTTTGATATATTTTACATAATTTTACAAAAAATTCAATGGTTATGGAACAGGAAATGCAATAGAATATTATGATAAAGCCATTGCCTCTGAAATTTGTTGTATATTTATCAAAATTTGTTATAATATAGGTAAATATATTATTTTGTTTTTTACGTCCTTC
>OFLY01000164.1_pt1 | contig 54880 bp, 43 predicted proteins | sample 1541161 | NCBI WGS metagenome assembly OFLY01 (sample SAMN04209247, study PRJEB22552) | human gut metagenome | biome: gut; material: feces | host: Homo sapiens | place: USA: Oklahoma | reverse complement strand
GAGGGACGACGCGTGGGCAGGGGAACTTTGAGCTAGCCGCTAACTCCGGCTATTATTCACGAGGGTCAGCTGACCCTCGCGAAAGCCTACGTAAACGTCGGATCTCAAAGCTTCCCCTAACCGCCCACAAAGTGCGTTCGCCCCTTCCCTCCCCGCTCCCGCCCGTCCCCTTCTCCGGCGTCCGCCTCATAACCATTTCCCCGCAAAATCCCATCCCCCCTCTTCTTTTTTTGTGCGAAATATGCTATTCTATAAATATCTATGGGCAATTGACCTGCCCGCGATCCAAAGGAGGTTGAAGTTGATGAAATTATCAAAGATTCTAGAACGTTTGGAATATACATGTCTGCAGGGCACTCTCGATCAGGAAATAGAGGAAGTTGTTGCGGATTCCAGAAAAGCAAAGGAAGGTTCTCTTTTTATCTGTATCCGTGGTGCCGTTGTGGATGGTCATACATTTGCAAAAAGTGTAGCCGGACAGGGAACGAAGGCAATTATCGTGGAAGAACCGGTAGAAGTGCCGGAGGATGTGACAGTGATCCAGGTAAAGGACAGCCGGTATGCGATGGCACTTGTGGCAGCAGCCTACTATGATTATCCGGGAGATAAGCTGCGTGTGATCGGAATCACCGGAACAAAAGGAAAAACCACAACGACCTACATGGTAAAATCCATTCTGGAAAATGCTGGTTACAAAGTGGGTCTGATCGGAACCATCGAAACAATCATCGGAGATACCGTGATCCCGTCTGCAAATACTACACCGGAATCTCTTCTGGTGCAGAAATATCTGCGACAGATGTTGGATGAAGGCTGTGACTGTGCAGTGATGGAAGTATCCTCCCAGGGACTGATGCTTCATCGAACCGCAGGATTCACCTTTGATATCGGTATCTTTACCAATATCGAACCAGATCACATTGGACCGAACGAACATACCAGCTTTGAACATTACCTGTCCTGTAAAAAGATGTTACTTCGTCAGTGCCGGATCGGTATTGTCAACAGAGATGACGAACATTATGAGAAGATCATTGACGGACATACCTGCAGCCTGGAGACTTACGGATTTTCACCGGAGGCAGACCTTCGCGCGGTCAATCCTGAACTGCTTACAAAAAAAGGAGTGCTGGGAATCTCCTATGATCTGCAGGGACTGTTGAATTTTCCGGTGGAGATCGATCTTCCTGGAAAATTCAGTATTTACAATTCTCTGACGGCTATTGCAATCTGCAGACATTTTAACGTATCTGAAGAAAACATATGCAAAGCCCTGAAATGTGCAAAAGTAAAGGGCAGAATCGAGATGGAAAAGGTATCCGATGATTTCACTCTGATGATCGATTACGCACACAATGCGATGAGCCTGGAATCCCTTCTTACCACACTGAGAGAATATAAGCCGAACCGTCTGGTATGTCTGTTTGGCTGTGGTGGTAACCGTTCCCGTGACCGTCGGTTTGAGATGGGAGAAGTGTCCGGTAAGCTGGCAGATCTGACGATCATCACATCCGATAACCCGAGAAATGAAGAGCCTCAGGCGATTATTGATGATATCAAAACAGGTATCAGCAAGACAGAAGGAAAATATGTTGAGATCATCGATCGGAAAGAAGCTATTGCTTACGCCATTCATCATGGACAACCGGGAGACATCATTGTACTTGCAGGAAAAGGTCACGAAGACTATCAGGAGATCAAAGGAAAGAAATATCCGATGGATGAACGTGTACTGATCCGTGAGATTCTGGAAGAAGATGCCAAGAAAAAAGCATGATAAAGACATATGCGGATATTATTGTAGATATTACCAGTGAAAAACTGGATAGATCCTTTCAGTATCTGGTTCCACAGCATCTGGAGGGCAGGTTACAACCGGGGATGCAGGTGCAGGTTCCTTTCGGAAATGGAGGAAGGATGATCAAAGGATACGTGATCCGGGTGACGGATCAGCCTTCTTTTGATGTCAGTCGCATGAAAGAGATCCGGGGAGTGGAGACAGGAAGCAATTCCATTGAATCCCGCCTGATAGCACTTGCTGCCTGGATGAGGGAGCAGTATGGCGCCACGATGATTCAGGCGTTAAAGACGGTACTTCCGGTAAAACAGAAGATGAAACAGAAAGAAAAACGCTGGATCCGTCTGTTGCTCGAAAAAGACGAAGCAGAAAATCAGCTGGAACTGTGCCGTAAAAAACATTATGTGGCCAGGCAGAGACTTCTCGAGGCACTGCTTGAGAATGATACGATCTCTTATACATTGGCAATGGATAAACTGCATCTGACAGCCAGTGTGATAAAGGCCATGGAGAATACAGGGATGATCCGGGTACAGGCTACGGAAGTGTATCGTAATCCCATCCAGACTACGGAATGTGAGCAGACAAAAGCACTACTGTCACCGGCACAGAGAGAAGTGGCGGATGGGATTCTGAACGGCTGGAGAGAAAACGATTTTCGCCCGGTGGTGATTCACGGGGTAACCGGGAGCGGAAAAACCCAGGTATATATGGAACTGATGGAAGAAGTGCTCAACCAGGGAAAGCAGGTGATCCTGTTGATCCCGGAGATTGCGCTGACTTATCAGACAGTGCAGCGTTTCTATCGGCGGTTCGGAGACAGAATCTCTGTTTTACATTCCCGGCTTTCTCCCGGTGAGCGTTCCGATCAGTTTGAACGGGCAAAAAAAGGGGAACTGCAGGTGATGATCGGACCGCGATCTGCACTGTTTACCCCGTTTCCGAATCTCGGGTTGATCGTGATCGATGAGGAACACGAAACTTCGTACCAGAGTGAGACGGTGCCCTGTTATCATGCCAGAGAGACAGCAATTGAGAGAGGCAATCTGGAACACTGTCCGGTGGTACTGGGAAGTGCCACACCATCGGTAGATGCGTATTATCAGGCACAGAATGGAACGTATCGGCTGTTTGAACTGAACAGCCGATATGAAAACAGGCAGATGCCGAAGGTTTATTCTGTAGATCTGAGGAAAGAATTAAAACAGGGAAACCGGTCAATCTTGAGCAGTATTTTACAGGAAAAAATTGAAGAACGGTTAAAAAAGAAAGAGCAGATCATGTTGTTTTTGAATCGTCGCGGATATGCGGGATTTTTCTCCTGCCGTTCCTGTGGAACAGTGATGAAATGTCCCCACTGTGATGTTTCTTTGTCACAGCACCGGAACGGAAAACTGGTGTGCCATTATTGCGGGTATGAGACGAGACAACCACAGCAGTGTCCGGTGTGCGGATCACCCTATATCGGAGGATTTCGTGCGGGAACGCAGCAGATCGAAGAAATCGTAAAAAAACGGTTTCCACAGGCAAAGGTTTTGCGGATGGATCTGGATACAACCAGAAAAAAAGAAGGACATGCGAATATTCTGGCTGCATTTGCAAACCAGGAGGCAGATATCCTGATTGGTACGCAGATGATCGTCAAGGGACATGATTTTCCGAAAGTGACGCTGGTCGGAGTGTTGGCGGCGGATCTTTCACTGAATATCAGTGATTACCGGGCAAGTGAGCGGACTTTTCAGTTACTGACGCAGGCAGCGGGAAGAGCAGGAAGAGGAGAAAAGCCCGGAGAAGCGATTATCCAGACATATCAACCGGAACATTACAGTATTCAGGCAGCGATGCATCAGGATTACCGGGCATTTTATGAAGAAGAGATCGGTTATCGGAAACTTCTGGGTTATCCACCGGTATCCAATCTACTGGCGATCCATGGAAGCTGTGGTAATGAGGAACTACTGGAGACAGGAATGCAATATATAAAAAAATTCCTGAACCGGGTGGACAGTCACGGACAGCTGCAGATCATCGGACCTGCAGATGAAACCGTATCGAAGATCGCCGATATGTATCGAAAAGTAATTTATATAAAGCAGGAGGATCACCAGCTGCTGCTGCGGGCAAAGAGCAGACTGGAACAATATATAGAAGTAAACAGCGGATTCAGGGAAATTCGGATTCAGCTGGATTTTAACCACTGACAGGAGGAAAAAGAATGGCAATCAGAAAAATCAGAACTATGGGAGACAGAATCCTGAACAAAGTCTGCAGACCGGTGGAAGAGATGACACCAAAGATTCAGGAACTGATAGATGATATGCTGGAGACCATGTATGATGCTTATGGTGTGGGACTGGCGGCACCACAGGTGGGAATGTTAAAACGAATTGTTGTGATTGATATCGGAGATGAGAATGGTCCGTATGTATTGATCAATCCGGTGATCAAAGAGACTTCCGGGGAACAGACAGGGGAAGAAGGATGTCTTTCGGTGCCAGGCAAATCCGGTGTGGTGACAAGACCGAATGTAGTAACCGTAGAAGCACTGGATATTAATATGGAACCGTTTATTCTGACAGGAGAAGGACTTCTGGCACGTGCAATCTGTCATGAATGTGAACATCTGGACGGTATCTTGTACGTGGAACACGTGGAAGGTGAGCTGCACGATGTGAATTACGAAGAAGAGGATGGAGAATAGATGAGAGTAGTATTTATGGGAACCCCGGATTTTTCTGTGGGGACATTAAGAGAGCTGGCGAAGGCCGGTCATGAGATTGCCGGTGTGATCAGCCAGCCGGATAAACCAAAGGGCAGGGGAAAGAACCTGCAGCCCACACCGGTCAAAGAGGCGGCGATGGAACTGGGACTTCCGGTATATCAGCCCCAAAAAGTAAGAGATCCGGAATTTATTCAGGTGATGAAAGAACTGAATCCGGATGTGATCGTTGTGGTGGCGTTCGGACAGATTATTCCGAAAGAGATTCTGCATATGCCAAAATATGGATGTATTAACGTACACGCATCCCTGCTCCCGGCCTACCGTGGTGCGGCTCCGATTCAGTGGGCTGTGATTAACGGTGATAAAGAATCCGGTGTTACTATTATGCGGATGGATGAAGGTGTGGATACCGGGGATATGATCAATAAAGTGATTGTTCCGCTGAATGAAAAAGAGACTGGCGGCAGTCTGTTTGACCGTCTGAGTGAGTCAGGGGCCAAACTTCTGGTTGAGACACTTCCGATGCTGGAAGACGGCAGTGCCGTTTTTGAAAAACAGCCGGAAGAGAGTACAACGCCGTATGCAGCCATGATCAGTAAAAAAATGGGTGAGTTGGACTGGGCAAAATCAGCAACAGAACTGGAACGCCTGATTCGCGGACTGAATCCATGGCCAAGTGCATTTTCCCATCTGAACGGAAAAACTTTGAAAATATGGGAAGCATCTGTGGAAGAAGAAAACGGTGAGAAAAAAGCGCCGGGAACTGTACTGCAGGCAGATGCAAAAGGATTCCGGATTCAGACCGGAGAGGGAATTCTGAAGATTGATACCCTGCAGCTGGAGGGAAAAAAACGAATGGATGTGCAGGCATTTTTACGTGGCTATACGGTGGAAGAAGGGATGATACTTCCCTGTTAGTATATCGCTTTCGAAATAAATGCGCCATAGACTTGGCGGCGGATCCGATTGTGCAGTTCTCGAAGATTCAGCGTAGCCACTGCTGCGTCTGTGTTTTCAGAACTGTATACCGGTATCAATGTTATACCGGTGAATCAGTGAAAATCGATGCCAACAGAAACAACCGGAGGAAAAAAACGTGGCAAATGGAACAGAACTTCGGGGAATCGCCCTGGAGATATTATTGGAAATTACACAGGAAAAAGAATACAGCCATCTGGCAATCCGAAATGCTCTGAATAAAGTTCAGTATCTTCCGAAACAGGACCGTGCATTTATCAACCGGCTTGTGGAGGGAACTCTGGAATACATGCTCCGGATCGATTATGTTCTGAATCAGTTTTCCAGTGTTAGAGTGAATAAGATGAAACCGGTGATCCGTAACATTCTTCGAAGCGGTGTTTATCAGCTTATGTTTATGGACAGCGTGCCGGACCCTGCAGCCTGCAACGAAGCGGTAAAACTGGCACAGAAAAAAGGATTTTACAGCCTGAAGGGATTTGTCAACGGCGTAATGCGTAATGTGGCAAGAAAAAAAGAAGAGATTATTTATCCGGATAAGAACAGGGATCCGGAGGAATATTTGTCGGTTTATTATTCGGTACCACAGTGGCTGGTAAAACGATGGGTACAAACTTACGGAACAGAAACAACGGAATGCATGTTAAAAGATTTTCTGACGGATCATCCGTTGACGATCCGATGCCAGCTGTATCGGGTGGAGCAGGAATTGACGGTCAACAGTCTGAAAGGCCAGGGAGCAACGGTTGAACAGGCACCATATCTTCCGTATGCATTCTATCTGTCAGATTACAGCCATCTGGAAGGGCTTAAATCTTTTGTGATGGGACGGTTTGTAGTGCAGGATGTAAGTTCAATGCTGGTAACGGAAGCAGCAGATCCGAAACCGGGAGATTATGTGATCGATCTTTGCGCAGCACCGGGAGGAAAGAGTCTTCATATGGCAGATAAGATGCAGGGACAGGGTATGGTAGATGCAAGAGACCTTACAGATTATAAAGTGGGTCTCATTGAGGAAAATATTGAAAGAACACAGACACTGAATATTCGTGCGCATCGGAAAGATGCCACACTTTTAGATAAAGAATCCGTAGAAAAAGCAGATATTGTACTGGCAGACGTACCATGTTCCGGTCTTGGAGTTATTGGAAAGAAAACAGATATCAAGTACCGTACGGATGAAGATAAGATTCAGGAGCTGTCAGTGCTTCAGAAACAGATCCTTCACAATGCAGCTTCTTATGTAAAACCCGGCGGCATTCTGATTTACAGCACATGTACGATCACATCGGAGGAAAATCAGAGCAATGTGGCATGGTTTACGGAGAATTATCCATTTGTACTGGAAAGTCTGGATCCGTATCTGTGCGAAGAACTGCACAGTGAAACCACCGCCCAGGGCTGGCTGCAACTGCTTCCCGGAGTGCATAAGACAGATGGTTTCTTTTTGGCAAGGATGCGGAAAAAGTAAGAGAAACGCCGGATGGACAGCTCTGTAAGAAACAGATGTGGAAAATGCTGTGGATACATCAGTGATAAAAAGAGGAAAAATAATGGAACAATTAGATATCAAATCGCTGTATGAAGAAGAACTGAAAGAAAAGATGATTTCTCTTGGAGAAAAACCGTTCAAGGGGAAACAGCTGTATCAGTGGCTTCATCAGAAAGCGGCGGGAAGCTATGAGGAAATGACAAATCTGTCAGAAGGTTTGCGAAAAAAGTTGACAGAACAGGAGCCACTGACACATCTGGAAGTTGTAGAAGTTCAGACTTCAAAGATTGACGGCACACAGAAGTATCTGTTTCAGCTGGCAGACGGTAACGTGATCGAGAGTGTATGGATGCAATACAAGCATGGTAATTCCGTATGCATTTCTTCCCAGGTTGGCTGTCGGATGGGATGCCGTTTCTGTGCATCTACGATCGGTGGACTGACCAGAAACCTTCTGCCGTCCGAGATGCTGGATCAGGTCTACCGGATCCAGGAACTGACCGGGGAGCGTGTGTCGAATGTGGTTGTGATGGGAACAGGAGAGCCATTGGATAACTATGATAATCTGATTCGATTTATTAGAATTTTGAGCGATGAAAAAGGACAGAATATCAGCCAGAGAAATCTTACGGTGTCAACCTGCGGCCTGGTACCGCGGATCCGACAACTGGCAGAGGAAGATCTGACAATTACACTGGCATTATCTCTTCATGCACCAAATGATGAAAAGAGAAAAGAACTGATGCCGATCGCCTATAAATATTCTTTGTCTGAGGTTCTTCCGGCATGCAAATACTATTTTGAAAAAACAGGAAGAAGACTGACTTTTGAATATAGCCTGGTGGGCGGAAAGAACGACAGTCAGGAAGATGCCAGACAGCTGGCCGGACTTGTACACGGATTAAATTGTCATATTAATCTGATTCCGGTTAATCCGATAAAGGAACGGAATTTTGTACAGTCTGACAAAAAAGTAATAGAGAATTTCAAAAATAAACTTGAAAAATATCGAATTAATGTTACTATTAGAAGAGAAATGGGCAGGGATATCGATGGGGCCTGTGGTCAGCTGAGGAAAAAATACAGTGACCGGCAGGAAAATACAACAAAAGACTCCGCCGAAGAAAAATAAAAGTGACTGTGAAGGTACTGAACAGTTACAAATAAAAAGACAAGGGAGAAGCTGGCATGAAGTCATTTTCTTTGACAGATGTAGGACAGGTCAGAAGTCAGAATCAGGATTATGTATATGCGTCCGAGCAGCCGATAGGAAATCTTCCAAATCTGTTTGTGCTTGCCGATGGAATGGGCGGGCATAATGCCGGAGATTTTGCCTCACGCTGTGCCGTTTCTGTAATCGAGGCATCAGTAAAAAAAGATATGAGTTTTAATCCTATAAAGATCATGCGTCATGCAATTGAGGAAGCGAATGAAAAGATTCATGAGCTGGCGAAAGCAGATGCAGGAAAAGCCGGCATGGGGACAACACTCGTGGCGGTGACCGTTGTGGGATATTATGCGTATGTGGCCAATGTGGGAGACAGTCGTCTGTATATTTCCGGTGAACAGGGCCTGGTGCAGATCACCAGAGACCATTCCTGGATCGCCGAGATGGTGATGCGGGGAGAACTCAGTAAAGAGGAAGCCCGGAATCATCCGGATAAAAACATTATCACTAGAGCATTAGGAGCGTCCGAAGAGGTGGATATCGATTTCTTCGATGTGCAGCTGGAGGAAAAGAATCGGATTTTGCTGTGTTCAGACGGACTGAGTAATATGGTGGCGGATGAGGAGATCCAGAAGATTCTGGGGGATTCACCGGATATCGAACAGTCCGGCAGACAACTGGTGGCAACTGCCAATACAAACGGGGGCAGAGATAATATATCAGTAATTCTAATCGAACCATTTACAAACGAGGTGAAAGAATGTTAAAAGAGGGAATGATTGTAGGAGAAAGATACGAGATCATCAGCAGAATCGGCAGCGGCGGTATGGCGGATGTCTACAAAGCAAAAGATCATAAGTTGAACCGTCTCGTAGCAGTGAAGGTAATGAAAGCGGAATTCAGCCAGGATAAAGGCTTTATTTCCAAATTCCGCAAGGAAGCACAGGCTGCAGCAGGTCTTGCGCATCCGAATGTGGTAAATGTCTATGATGTTGGGGAGGATAACGGCATTTACTATATTGTTATGGAGTTGGTACAGGGAATTACCCTGAAAGACTATATTACAAGAAAAGGAAAACTTTCCGTAAGAGAGGCAACGAGTATTGCAATTCAGGTTTCTCTAGGACTGGAGGCGGCACATAAGAGCAATATTGTGCACAGAGATGTAAAACCGCAGAATATTATCATATCTGTAGATGGTAAAGTAAAGCTGTCTGACTTTGGTATTGCGCGAGCAGCTTCTTCCAATACCATCAGTTCCAATGTGATGGGATCGGTACATTACAGTTCACCGGAACAGGTACGTGGTGGTTACAGTGATGCCAAGAGTGATATTTATTCGCTTGGTATTACCATGTATGAGATGGTAACGGGACATGTTCCGTTTGACGGGGATACTACTGTTGCAATTGCAATTAAGCATCTGCAGGAAGAAATTGTATCACCCAGAAAATATGTACCGGATCTTCCATACAGTCTGGAACAGATCATTCTGAAATGTACACAGAAAAGCGTTGACCGCAGATATGAAAATATGTCAGAAGTGATTGAAGATCTGAAACATTCGCTGCTGGATCCGAATGGAAATTTTGTTGTAGTGACACCGCTGGCACAGCATGCACAGACGGTGATGCTTTCCGATGATGAACTGGAAGCCATCAGGGAAGGCCGTTCAGGATATGCCACTCCTCAGAAAGATACGTATGAGGAGGAAGAGGATGATGACGAAGAAGAATATGATGACGAGTATGATGACGATGAGGAAGACGATGAGGATGGCGAAGTAAGTTCCAAACTGGAAAAAGCTATGACTATCGGCGGATTTATTATCGGTGCGATCATTATCTGTATTCTGATTTTCTTTATTGCACGGGCAGCAGGTCTGGTAAATATCGGTGGAACTGCAAAAAAAGATGACACTCAGCAGACAGAACAGGAAGAAATTGATGATACAGTAGATGAAAACGGACAGGTATCTGTACCGAAGCTGACCAGCATGACAGAAGAAAATGCGTTGAGTGTTCTGGAACAGCTTGGCTTAAAGGGAAACAAGACCGGAGAAAGTCAGTCTTCCGAATATAAAGCAGGAACCATCATGTCTCAGGAAACAGAGGCAGGAACAAAAGTAGATCAGGGAACGGTAATTAACTATGTTGTAAGTTCGGGAACAGATGCACCGAGTGTGCCGAGTGTAACCGGTAAATCACAGAGTGAGGCAGAAGCTCTGATCAAAGCACTGGGTCTGAATACTGAGATTCAGCAGGATTACAGTGATACGGTAGCCATCGGAAAAGTTATCAGTGTAAATCCTTCCGAAGGAACAAAGGTAGATGCAGGATCCACCATTACATTGGTTGTCAGTCTGGGAGAAGAGAACAAACAGGTAGAAGTACCGAATGTCATCGGACAGGATGAAGCAACAGCGAAGAAATCACTGAATGATCAGGGATTACAGGTAAATGTAGAGACAACTACAGATGCGTCCGGTAATGTGGCAGAAGGCTGTGTGGCAAATCAGAGTGTGGCAGCGGGAACTTCTGTAGATCCGGGATCTACCATTACTCTTCAGGTTTATCATGCGCCTGAGACAACAACTGTTCCGAATGAGGCACCTGCAGAGGGGGATGCTTCCAGCAGTGATACCGGAAGCTGGAATTGTAATGTAAAGCTGGATCAGCCATCTACGTATACCGGAGGACCGGTGCAGCTGACTCTGGTGCAGAATGTCAACGGACAGAACGTGGAGACTGTGATTCTGGACGGACAGACGATTACATTCCCTTATACATTGACAATTGCCGGTGCAGATGGGGTGGATACCGGAACCGTATATCTGCGTGAAATGGTAGACGGAGATTATGTAGAACGTGGACATTATTCTAATGTGCCGTTTAAACAGTCTTAAGAGGTATCTATGCAGGGAAAAATTATAAAAGGAATTGCCGGATTCTACTACGTGGAAGTAGCAGAGTCCGGAGTTTATGAATGTAAAGCAAAGGGAATCTTCAGAAAAGAGAAGAAAAAACCTCTGGTAGGAGATAATGTGGAGATTGAAGTTCTGGACGAAAAAGAAAAGACCGGCAATCTGATACAGATTCTTCCAAGAAAAAATGAGCTGATCCGGCCGGCAGCGGCAAATGTGGATCAGGCACTTGTGATTTTTGCAGTCCGTCAGCCGGATCCGAACTACCAGCTGTTGGACCGCTTTTTGATTACAATGGAACAGCAGGAGATTCCTAGTATTATCTGTTTCAATAAAAAAGATCTGGCAGAGCAGGAAGAACTGGATCAGATGTATCAAATCTACATTTCCTGTGGTTACCAGGTGCTTCTTACCAGTGCCGAACAGGAGGAAGGAATCAGCCAGATCCGTAAGATTCTGGAAGGAAAAACAACAGTGGTTGCAGGACCATCCGGTGTGGGAAAATCATCGTTGACAAATCTCTTACAGGAAGAAGTCAGCATGGAGACAGGCGAGATCAGTAAAAAACTGAAACGTGGTCGTCATACGACCCGCCATGCACAGCTTCTGACAGTGGGAGAACACACCTATCTGATGGATACACCGGGATTCAGTTCTCTGTTTGTGGAGAGAATGGAAAAAGAGGAACTGCGGTTCCACTATCCGGAGTTTGTGGAATATGAAGGAAAATGCAGGTTTCAGGGGTGTGTGCATGTTCATGAGCCGGAATGTGCGGTGAAACAGGCAGTGGAAGAAGGAAAAATTCACAGACAGCGTTATGAAAATTATGTCAGCTTTTATGAAGAGCTGAAAGAACAGGAAAAAAGGAGATATTAAGCGATGTATCAGTTATCACCATCTATATTGGCAGCAGATTTTAATTGTCTTGGAGAGCAGATCCGACAGGTGGAAGAAGCAGGAGTGGAATGGCTTCATATTGATGTGATGGATGGAGCATTTGTTCCGAGTATTTCCTTTGGGATGCCGGTGATCGCATCCATTCGTAAAAACAGTTCTCTGTTTTTTGATGTCCATCTGATGATCGAGGAGCCGGGAAGATATATTGAAGAATTCAAAAAAAGCGGAGCGGATATGTTGACCGTACACGCGGAAGCATGTAAGCATCTGGACAGCACATTACGGGAGATCCGTAAAGCCGGAATGAAGGTCGGTGTGGCGATCAATCCGGGTACACCGGTCAGTCAGCTGGAATGTGTGCTGGATCTGGTGGATATGGTACTGATCATGACAGTCAATCCTGGATTTGGTGGGCAGAGTTATATTGAAAGCTGTACCGGAAAAGTACAGAAACTACGAAAAATGATCACGGAGGCAGGACTGGACGTGGATATTCAGGTAGATGGCGGAATTAACGAAAAGACCATCGATAAAGTACTGGATGCAGGTGCCAATATTCTGGTTGCCGGATCTGCTGTCTTTGGCGGAAATATTGGAGAAAACGTCCGTTGCCTGAAAGAGAAAATGGAGAGCAGATAAAAAATGAAAACGCTGATTATCACAGGGGGCATGATCGAAGCAGATTTTGCTCTCTCCTTTATACAGGAGTTGAAACCAGATTACATTCTCGGGGTAGACAAAGGATTACAGTTTTGTTATGAATATGACATCCGTCCGGATTATATCGTGGGAGATTTTGACAGTCTTCCGGGAGAGATTCTGGAACGTTACCGGCAGGAGGGAGAGATCCCGATCCGTACCTACAATCCGGTAAAGGATGCGACAGATACAAAGATCGCACTGGATAAAGCCCTGGAAGAGGGCAGTACAGAGATCTGGATTCTGGGGGCAACGGGGACCAGGATCGATCACGTGGTCTGCAATCTGCAGATATTAAAGGAAGCATGGGAGAAAAAAGTACCGGTATGGATCGTGGACAGCAGAAATAAGATCGGTCTTCCGGTAGAAAAAACATTTTCTCTCAAAAAAGAAGAACAGTATGGCACCTATGTGTCTCTGTTCCCCATGGGTGAAACCGTGGAAGGACTGACACTTAAGGGCTTTAAATACCCGCTGGATCACTATCAGTTAAAAGACCGGGAAGGTCTGGGGGTGAGCAATGAGATCACAGCGGATGTGGCAGATGTCAGCTGGGAGCAGGGTGTACTGTTGATGATACAAAGCAAAGACTGAAGCGACAAGGAGGATTTTTACATGAACACACAGGAAAAGAAAGAAGCACTGGTTCAGGCGGTAGAAGAAATCGCCGGAAAAGAAGCAGCATACTGGGAAGGGAATCCGAAGATGCAGGAAACATTTCAGAACTGTTATGTAAGTACTGCAAAAACCACGACAAAATTTCTTGAGAGCGGAGAAGCGTATGTATTTACCGGAGATATCGCAGCAATGTGGCTGAGAGATTCTTCTGCACAGGTCGTTCATTATCTGCCATATCTGAAAGAATATCCAATCTTAAAAGAGATGGTAAAAGGGCTGATCGCCCGTCAGGCAAAGTATGTACATATTGATCCGTATGCCAATGCATTTAACGAAGAAGACAACGGAAACTGCTGGGAGAAAGACCTGACAAAATACAATCCGTGGAACTGGGAGAGAAAGTATGAGATTGATTCCCTGTGCTACCCGATCTGGCTGATCAAACAGTACGTGGAGAATTCCGGAGCAAGGGATGTCTTTACACCGGAAGTAAAACAGGCATTTCGCGACATTCTGGATGTATGGCAGACAGAGCAGTACCATGAGAACTCCGAGTATTCTTTCGTACGTCTCAACTGTCCGCCGTCTGATACCTTAAGTAACGATGGAAAGGGTGCACCGGTAGGTTACACCGGTATGACCTGGTCCGGATTCCGCCCGAGTGATGATGCGTGCAAGTATGGTTATCTGATTCCGTCCAACATGTTTGCAAGCGTAGTTCTGGATTATATGGCAGAATTCCTGGAGAAAGATTTCCAGGATCCACAGATGGCAAAAGAAGCAAAAGAGTTACAGGCAGAGATCCAGGAAGGTATCCGGAAATATGGTATCGTGGAAGATGAAACCTTCGGAAAGATCTATGCATACGAGACAGATGGTCTTGGCAACTACAATCTGATGGATGATGCCAATGTACCGAGTCTGTTGTCCCTGCCATGGCTGGCATATTGCGGAAAAGACGATCCGATTTATAAAAATACAAGAGCCTTTGTATTAAGCAAAAAGAATCCATATTATTTTGAAGGCGCCAGCGCAAAAGGAATCGGAAGTCCGCACACACCGGATCAGTATATCTGGCACATCGCACTGACGATGCAGGGACTGACTTCTGATGACGAAGAAGAGAGAAAAGAACTGCTGGAAACCCTTCTGGCTACCGATGCAGACTGTAAAGTAATGCACGAGGGATTTGACTGTCAGGATCCGAAGAAATTCACCAGAGAATGGTTCGCATGGGCAAACTCATTGTTTGCATTATTTGCGCTTTCTATGAAAAAGTAAAGTTGACGAAAAAAATCTGAAAAAATGAATAAATATAGGAAAAAGATAACATCAGAACTTTAAAAAGGAGAGAGTGTATGGTATAATATTACCAGAAGTGCTTTCCGCGATGGGAAAGTTCTCGACGAAAAGCTGTCAGTTCTGCTGTATGTTCTGTTTCCTAAGAGAACCGCTATAAAAAAACATCGCCGGATGCAGAAAAGTACACAGATTTATTTTAATGTTTGCTGTGTGCACAGGCATTGGTGATGTTTTTTTGTGCAACCGCAGGGGGTAAAGAGAGAAAACGGTTGCCAATAAGTTATTATTTATCAGGAGGTAGCAAAAATGATATTGATAAAAGAAAGAATCGGTAAAATGCTGGAATATCTGCAGGAACAGGTATATCCGAAGCAGGTTGCGATTCCGAGTTACAAGATGATCCGCACCGATGAGAGATGTCTGGATGTAAACAATCTGGATACCTCATCCTGGACAGAAATTACGAACCAGGAACTGTGGGGTGGACACAGAGAATATTACTGGTTTGAGACCGTAGTGACGATTCCGGAAGAATTTGACGGAGAGTGTGTAGTGTATGAACTGAAAACCGGAAAAGAAGGAGAGTGGGATGCAACGAATCCACAGTTTTCCATCTTTGTAAACGGTGTGAGAGTACAGGGGCTTGATGTCAACCACAGAGAAATCATTCTGGCAGAGCCTGCCAAAGCAGGAGACACCTATCGCATTGTTCTTTCCGCATTTACCGGAGACCAGAACTTCAGTCTGAAGATGAACTCCAGCCTGAAAGTACTGGATCGTAAGACTGAGAAATATTACTATGACCTGGAAGTTCCGTACCAGAGTGCCAGACTGCTGAACACGGAAGATCAGGCATATATTACGATTATTCAGGCACTGAACGAATCTCTGAATCTGCTGGATATGAGAAAAGAAGGTTCCAAAGAGTATTATCAAAGCCTGGAAAAAGCACAGGAGTACATCACAAAAGAATTTTATGAGAAATATTGTGACGGTGAGAAAAGCCCGATCATCTACTGTGTAGGACATACACACATTGACTGTGCATGGCTGTGGACTCTGCGCGTGACAGAAGACAAGGCAGTCCGAAGCTTTTCTACCGTACTGGAACTGATGAAAGAATATCCGGAATATGTATTTATGTCCAGCCAGCCACAGCTGTACAAATATGTGAAGAAAAATGCTCCGGATGTGTATGAACAGATCAAAGAAAGAGTCAAAGAAGGACGCTGGGAGCCGGACGGTGGTATGTTCGTAGAGGCAGACTGTAATATCGCTTCCGGTGAAGCACTGGTTCGCCAGTTTGTACACGGACAGAGATTCTTCAAAGAAGAGTTCGGCGTGGACAATGAGATCCTGTGGCTTCCTGACGTATTCGGTTATTCTGCAGCACTTCCGCAGATTCTCCAGAAATGTGGAATTCCGTATTTCATGACAACAAAGATCAGCTGGAACGAGTTTAACAAGATGCCGTATGATACATTCGAATGGGAAGGTATCGACGGAAGCCGTGTACTGACACATTTTGTTCCGACCCGTGACTATAATAAGGCAGCAGTAGAGGGTGGTACAGAGACAGAACACTTTACCACTTATAACGGATATATCAATCCGAGCCAGATGAAAGGTGCATGGGCACGATACAGCCAGAAATATCTGAACGAAGAAGTACTTTGCAGCTTCGGCTTCGGAGATGGTGGCGGCGGTCCAACCAAAGATATGCTGGAGAATCAGAGACGTCTGGCAAAAGGTCTCCCGGGTATGCCGAGAACCAAGATGTCTACTGCAAAAGAATTCTTCCATGTTCTGGATAAACATGTAACCGATAAAAAATATCTGCCGACATGGGTAGGCGAACTGTATCTGGAATACCACAGAGGTACTTATACTTCTATGGCAAGAAACAAAAAGTTCAACCGGAAAGCAGAATTTGCATATCAGAACGAAGAAATGTACGCAATGCTGGATGCACAGACCGCAGGCGGTGCATATCCGGAAAAAGAGCTGCATGAGGGCTGGGAGGTCATCCTGCGTAACCAGTTCCACGATATTCTGCCGGGATCTTCGATCAAAGAAGTGTATGATGATTCCAAAGCAGAGTACGAAGGCATCTTTGCAGAAAATAAAGCGCTGACTGATGCAACGCTGGCTCATATCGCTGCTGGTGTAAAAGCACCGAAGCATTCGCTGGTTGTATATAACCCGAACAGTGCAGCAGCGTATGATCTGGTAACCTTTACTGTTCCGGAAGGAATGGGAGAACCTGCAGTTTACGATGGCGAGACCAAACTGGCTGTTCAGAAAACTGCAGACGGCACATATGTATTCTTTGCCGCAGGCGTCCCAGGAAAAGGATATAAGACTTATATCGTGAAAGAAGAAGCAGCAGATACAACACCGTCCATGGAAGTTTCCACAGAAGTGATGGAAAATGAATACTTCAAGGTGGAATATAATGAAAAAGGTCAGTTTGCGAAGATCTATGATAAGAAAGCAGACCGTGATATACTGAAACCGGGCAAAGCAGGTAACGTGATCGTAAGTTACGAAGACCGTCCGCATAACTATGATGCATGGGATGTAAACAATTATTATACAGAAAAATCCTGGGATATCGATCAGGTATCTGCGATGGAAGTAGTGGAAAATGGTCCGGTAAGAGCCTGCGTAAAAGTAGAGCGTAAATATCTGGATTCCACGATCACACAGTTTATTTATCTGTATCATGATATTCCGAGAATCGATATCAAGAATGTAATCGACTGGAAAGAGCATCAGATCTTTGTAAAAGACTACTTCCCGATCGATGTACATACCAACGAAGCTACATTTGATATCCAGTATGGTAACGTAAAACGTGATACCCATGACAATACTTCCTGGGATTTTGCAAAATTTGAAGTTTGCCACCATAAATGGATGGATGTGTCTGAGGATGGCTACGGTGTCAGTATGTTAAATGACTGCAAGTATGGTGTTGGTGTCCGTAATGGTGTGATCGGTATGTCCATGCTGAAATCTGCTATTCATCCGAATCCGGAAGCTGATAAAGAACTGCATGAATTTACCTATTCTATTTATCCACATCAGGGCGGCTGGCGAGAAGCTGGTACGGTAAAACAGGCTTACCAGATCAATAACCCTCTGACCTACAGTTGGAAAGAGAATGAAGGAGGAACACTTGCTCCGGAATATTCTCTGGTTTCCTCTGATAAGGATAATGCAGTGATTGAGGTTGTAAAAAAAGCGGAAGATTCAGATGCTGTCATCGTTCGTCTGTACGAGTGTTATAACAGAAGAACTCCGGTGACACTAATTTTCGGTAAGGAATTGACATCTGTTGTCGAGTGTAATATGATGGAGGAAGGAGCAGATCCTGTAGAGTTTACAGGTAATCAGGCGACTTTCGAGATGAAACCTTATGAGATTAAGACGTTGAAGGTTACGTTTTAAAAAAGGCGGGATTCCAGTCTGAGGTTTCGGAAACTGAATAGATTTTTGGTAGTAACCGGGGACTTCCAGTGTGTATGTTTCGCTTTTCCCCTTGCACTGGGAGGTCACCCGGCTATTATATTTTATTAAGATAGTTTTTTGGGACGCCGTCAGCCCACCCCATCCTCCACCAGCTGCTCGGGTCTGCGGGCGGTTGGTGGAGGATGGGGTGGGCTGACGGCTGGGTGTTCAAAGGGGGAAGGATGCTGGTATGGGGAGGGGATTCAAATGGGGAGAAAAGAAAACTTGCCTGTGTGGGGGAAATATGATAGACTTTATGGTGTTGTGTAAATGGCGCTTATTGTGGCACTCGATGCGATTGCGAAGAGCAAAAGGCTATAAAATAAAGGAAATTTAGGAAAGAGGTATATAGTATGAAGTTAGGTATCGTTGGGCTTCCGAATGTGGGAAAGAGTACCTTGTTTAACTCACTGACAAAGGCAGGGGCTGAATCTGCCAATTATCCGTTCTGTACGATTGATCCGAATGTGGGTATTGTGGCAGTGCCGGATGAGAGACTGAAATTGTTAGGAGATTTTTATCATTCCAAGAAGGTGACTCCGGCGGTGATTGAGTTTGTGGACATTGCAGGTCTTGTAAAAGGCGCTTCCAAGGGAGAAGGCCTGGGCAATCAGTTCCTTGCGAATATCCGAGAGGTGGATGCGATCGTTCATGTGGTTCGATGTTTTGAAGATTCCAATGTTATCCATGTAGATGGAAAGATTGATCCGGTACGTGATATTGAGACGATCAACCTGGAGCTGATCTTCTCGGATCTGGAGATTCTGGAGAGAAGAATTGCCAAGACAACCAAGGCAGCCAGAATGGATAAGACAGCAGCGAAAGAGCTGGAACTGCAGCAGAGAATCAAAGCACATCTGGAAGACGGAAAACCGGCGATTACCCTGGAAACAGAAAACGAAGACGAAGAGGCATGGCTGCAGGAGTATAATCTGCTGACAGCAAAACCGGTCATCTTTGCAGCAAATGTTTCGGAGGATGATCTGGCAGACGATGGTGCTTCAAACCCGCATGTACAGGCTGTCCGGGAACTGGCAAAAGAGCAGAACAGTGGTGTGTTTGTTATCTGTGCGGAGATCGAACAGGAGATCGCCGAGCTGGAAGATGATGAGAAAAAAATGTTCCTGGATGATCTGGGAATTCAGGAATCCGGTCTGGAGAAACTGATAAAAGCAAGTTATGAACTGCTGGGACTGATGAGTTATCTGACTGCCGGTGAGGATGAGACACGTGCATGGACGATTAAAGTGGGAACAAAGGCACCGCAGGCAGCCGGAAAGATCCATACCGACTTTGAGAGAGGATTTATCAAGGCAGAAGTTGTCAACTATAAAGACCTTCTGGAGTCCGGTTCTTATGCCGGAGCAAGAGAAAAAGGTCTGGTCCGCATGGAAGGAAAAGAGTATGTGGTAAAAGACGGAGATGTAATTTTATTCCGTTTCAATGTATAAGTGAATAAACAGAAAAAAATATAGGCAACTGTTCGACAGGCAGTATCCCGCGATGGTACCGGGCAGTTACAAATGCAGAAAAATGAGGAAAAGATAAGCTTTTCCTCATTTTTTTTCCAAAATTTCCCCTTGTATTCTTACTGCATTTGGTTTAGAATAAAGAGCATAAGTGGTAGAAAGTGGAGAAAAGTGGTGCGAAAGGGAGAGTGTGTGGCAGCCGATTCCAGAAAGCACCTGAAATAAAAGGTTGGGGAGAACCGTTTATTTCATGATTCCGGGGAATTCCCCGGCACTCAAAGAGGGTAGATTCTATGTTCATGGGAGAATACAGTCATACAATTGACGCAAAAGGAAGATTGATTATTCCGTCTAAGTTTCGCGAAGAACTGGGAGATGAATTCGTGTTAACAAAGGGTTTAGACGGCTGCCTTTCTATTTATCCTATGGAACATTGGAAGATCTTTGAGAAGAAACTGGAAGCTTTACCGCTTACAAACAAAAATGCGAGAAAATTTTCACGATTCTTTGTGGCAGGTGCGACAACATGTGAACTGGATCGACAGGGGAGAATCCTGGTACCGGCAACGTTACGGGAATTTGCAGGTCTGGAGAAAGATGTGGTACTCACCGGTAATCTGAACCGGATCGAAGTCTGGAGCAAGGCGAAGTGGAGTGAAAATAATGACTATGATGATATGGATGCGATTGCAGAAGATATGCAGGAGATGGGAATTATCATCTAGATCCGGTGAAAAAAGGAGTAAGAGTGTTAGATGGAGTTTAAACACAAATCGGTATTACTGAAAGAGACCATAGACAATCTGAATGTGAAGCCGGACGGCATCTATGTTGACGGAACTTTGGGAGGGGCAGGACATGCCTCGGAAGTATGCAAATTATTATCTGCCACGGGGAGATTAATAGGAATAGACCAGGACGATGCGGCAATACAGGCGGCAAGTGAACGACTGCGGGACTATCAGGACCGCACGATGATCATTCGCAGTAATTATTGCCACATGGTCCCGGAATTAAAAAAAAGGGGAATCAACTCTGTTGATGGTATTGTGCTGGATTTGGGAGTATCTTCCTATCAGCTGGATCATGCAGAACGCGGTTTTACGTACCGGGAGGATGTGCCTCTGGATATGCGTATGGATCAGCGGCAGACCAAAACAGCGGAAGATATCGTAAATACTTATAGCGAGAGTGAACTGTACAGGATTATTCGTGACTATGGAGAGGATAAGTTTGCAAAAAATATTGCAAAACATATCTGTCTGGCAAGACAGGAGACACCGATTCATACCACAGGAGAATTAACGGAGATTATAAAAAGAGCCATTCCGATGAAAGTCCGGGCAACGGGCGGACATCCCGCCAAGAGAACATTTCAGGCGCTCAGGATTGAACTGAATCATGAGCTTGACGTTCTGCGTGATTCGCTGGATGGAATGATTGACTTTTTAAATGACGGAGGAAGGATCTGCATTATTACCTTCCATTCTCTGGAAGACCGTATCGTAAAGACGATTTTCCGAAGAAATGAAAATCCATGTACCTGTCCGCCGAACTTTCCTGTGTGTGTATGCGGAAAAGTATCCAAGGGCAGAGTGATAACAAGAAAACCGATTCTTCCGTCTGAGGAAGAACTGGAGTGGAACAGTCGCTCACAGAGTGCAAAATTGCGGGTGTTTGAACGTCAGATATCCGAAGCTAAGTAAGGAGACAGCAACAATGGCCAGAAAGCAAAACAGAAGGGTAAATTCCAGATCGGAACGAACAGTGGAACAGTATGTGATAGATGGTAATACTGTCCGCAAGATTCAGGCCATACCACAGGAAGAACCGGAAGTGAGACCGGTTCGTCGGACAACTTCCAGAAATCGAGCAAGAACCAGAGCGATGAGCCGCGGTTATGTAATGTTTCTGGCAGTGGTATCAGCGGCAGCTCTGTTTATGTGTGTCCGTTATCTGCAGATGAAGTCTGCGATCACGACACAGACAAAGGAGATTGCCACTGCAGAGTCAGAACTGAGTCAGCTGAAAGCAGACAATGATGCATTGTACAACAGTGTCATTTCATCAGTGGATCTGGAAAAGATAAAAGATAAGGCGATGAACGAACTGGGGATGACTTATCCGCAGGAAGATCAGATTTATCAGTTTGATACTGCAGGAAACAGTTATGTACGTCAGTATAAAGATGTACCTGATACGACAAAATAAGGTGGTTGCGTGCAAAGAAAGAGAAGAAAGAAAAGGGGGAATCCCCTTTTAACAAGAAAGATAAATAGTAAGATGCGTATGAAGCTGGTATGGCTGTTTGGAATGGTCGTACTGGCTTTCGTAGGTTTAGGTATACGAATCACAGTGATCAATGCCAGCCAGGGAAATCAGTACAGCAAACAGGTATTAAGTCAGTCGCAGCAAAAGTACGACAGCCGTGTGATTCCGTTCAAACGTGGAGATATCACAGACAGAAACGGGGTTGTACTGGCGACCAGTGAGAAAGTATATAAAGTTATTCTGGACTGCAAAGTAGTCAACACAAAAGAAGAATATGTAGAACCAACCATAAAAGCGCTGGTTGATGTGATGGGGCTGGATGAAGAAACTGTTCGAAAGAAACTGGAAGATGAGACTACAAAAGACAGTCAGTATCAGATTTTGCAAAGCAATGTTTCTATCAATCAGAAGAAAGCATTTGAAGATTATACCGATGTATCCGGCGAAGAAGCAAAAGAAAAACTGACAAAAGAAGAAATTGCAGAGCGTTCGAACATCAAAGGGGTATGGTTTGAAGAAGATTACCGGAGAGTATATCCCCTGAATTCCACAGCCAGTCATCTGGTTGGATTTACGTATACGGGAAACAGCGCGGACTGGGGAATCGAAGGTTATTATTCCAGTACTCTGAACGGAGTTAACGGAAGACAGTTCGGATATTACAACTCAGATGCTGATGTAGAACAGAATATTATCGATCCGATTAACGGCAACAGTGTGGAATCAACCATTGATCTTAATATTCAGCAGGTAGTAGAAAAATATATCAGCAATTTTATGGATGGTATGGCAAATGGTCCGAGAGGGGCCGAAGGAGCGGCAAATGTAGGTGTCATTGTTGCAAATCCGAAAAATGGTGAGATTCTTGCCATGGCGACGGATAACCCGTATGATCTGAACAATCCAAGAGATCTTACTTCCTATTATTCGCAGGATGAGATCAATGGGATGGATAATGATACGATGCTGAAGAATCTTTACGGTATCTGGAAAAATTATTGCATCAGCGATGCTTTTGAACCGGGATCGACGGTAAAACCGCTGACCATTGGTGCAGCATTGGATGCGGATGTGGTGCAGCCATCGGATACGTTTGTCTGCGACGGTTATCAGATGTTTGGCGGGACCAGAATCAGATGCTCAATCTATCCGGGAGCACATGGAACGGAAACCCTGTCAGATCTGATCAAGCATTCCTGTAACGATGGGTTGATGCAAATCGGCGCTCTTCTGGGACCGGAGGAATTCCTGAAGTACCAGAAAATATTTAATTTCGGTGCTACTACGGGTATAGATCTTCCGGGAGAAGCAACAGGTATACTTCACACCGAAGAAAGTCTTTCATCGGGAAGTACCGAACTTGCCAGTGCTTCCTTCGGACAGGGATATACCTGTACGATGATTCAGGAGATTGCGGCAATCTGTTCTGTGATCAATGGTGGATATTATTATCAGCCACATGTGGTCAGTAAAATATTGAACGAGGACGGTGATGTGATCAAAGATGTGCAGCCTGTAGTAACAAAACAGACTGTATCCAGTGATGTATCAGCACTGATCCGCCAGTATATGGGGACTGTTATGGAGTCTGATGGTACCGGAGCAGCAGCGAAGGTAGACGGTTACAGTATGGGCGGGAAAACAGGAACTGCACAGAAATATCCCCGTGAGGAAAAAAAATATCTGGTATCATTTATCGGTTTCGCACCGCTGGATGATCCGCAGGTGGTTGTGTATGTGGTTGTTGACGAACCAAATACAGAATATCAGGCAGACAGCTTGTATGCACAGTATATTTATAAAGGTGTTATGACAGAGATTCTTCCGTATCTGAACATTTTCCAGGATGAAGAGGTAACGGATAAAGCAAATGCAAAGATGACTTATCTGGAAAATCTGATCAATCAGCAGGCAGAGTCCAACAGACAGTCTGACAGCACCGATGATACAACAACGGCTGCACCGCCGGAGGATGACAGTGAAACCAAGCTTGACAATAAGCAGGAGAGTGAAGGTATCACTGATGAAGAAGCGGCCATACAAAGTGGAAATTAAGTAAAAACAGGAATACGAATAACCTCGCAGAAGTGACCATACATTAAATGGAAAGCTTCTGCGGGGTTTTTTATGGCGAAAAATAAAACATTTCATAAGAAAAAAACGCTGGTGGTTTTTCTGGGATGTATGTTTATGCTGACAGTTTTGATAGGGCGATTGGTCAATCTGATGGTGGTACAGTCGGAATATTATGCGAAAAAAGCCGATGATCTGCACGAAAGAGAGCGTAAGATCAAGGCCGCGAGAGGGCGAATCCTCGATGCGAACGGAGTTGTACTGGCAGATAATAAAACAGTTTGTACGATATCCGTGATTCACAGCCAGATCAAAGAACCGGAAAAGGTAATTGCGATGCTGACAAAAGAGCTGGGAATCGATGAGGCGGAAGCACGAAAACGGGTGAATAAAATATCCTCGATCGAAAGAGTAAAAACAAATGTGGAAAAAGAAGTGGGGGATAAGATACGGGAATATCAGTTTGCCGGCGTAAAAGTGGACGAGGATTTTCGAAGATTTTATCCGTATGGCGGGCTTGCTTCCCGGGTACTTGGATTTACCGGAGGAGATAATCAGGGAATCATCGGACTGGAAGTAAAATATGAAGAAGTGTTAAAAGGAATCAACGGGACAATTCTCACAACAACGGATGCCCGAGGAATCGAGCAAAATGGAATCGGGGAAAAACGAAAGGAACCGGTAGAAGGATTCGATCTCTGTATCAGTCTGGATTATAATATGCAGATGTATGCCCAGCAGGAGGCTGAACGTGTGATGGAACAAAAAGAAGCGGAGAAAGTATCGGTTCTTCTGCTTAATCCTCAAAACGGAGAAATCTATGCCTGTGTAAATGTACCGGAATTTGATCTGAATGATCCGTACACACTGCCGGAGTCTGTGACTGTATCAGACCGGAAGGAACGGACGGATGCGCTAAATCGGATGTGGCGAAATACCTGTATCAATGACACGTATGAACCAGGGTCTACATTTAAAATTATCACGGCATCAGCCGGGCTTGAAGCCGGTGTGGTAACGTTGCAGGATCAGTTTTCCTGTCCTGGCTTTCGGGTGGTGGAAGATCGGCGGATTCACTGTGCAAGAAGAACCGGACATGGAGCACAGACTTTTGTACAGGGAATTGAAAATTCCTGTAATCCGGTTTTTATTGATGTGGCATTACGGCTGGGTGTGGAAAAATATTACGATTATTTTCAAAAATTCGGTTTATTGGAAAAAACAGGTATTGATCTGCCGGGGGAAGCGGGAACCATTATGCATAAAGAAGAAAATATCGGACAGGTGGAACTGGCAACTATCGCATTCGGTCAGTCATTCCAGATTACTCCTCTGCAGCTGGCAACGACAGCCGCCTCTCTGATCAACGGTGGGGAGAGGATCACACCCCATTTCGGAGTAAAGGTGCAAAACCGGGATGGAAAGGTCATAAAAACGTATTCATATGAGAAAAAAAAGAAAATTCTTTCGGGGCAGACATCGGAGAAAATGCGCTATGCCCTGGAAATGGTAGTGAAAGAGGGTGGAGGAAAAAACGGGCAGGTGGAAGGATATCGGATCGGCGGGAAAACAGCTACTTCTCAGACATTGCCCAGAAGTGCCAACCGGTATATTTCCTCTTTTCTCGGTTTTGCTCCGGCCGATGATCCGGTGATCCTCGGGGTCTGTATCATCTATAATCCGCAGGGGATCTATTATGGCGGAACAATAGCAGCCCCGGTGATGAAAACGATTTTTGAGAATGTGCTGCCGTATCTGGGAATAGATAAAACAGCAGTCGTGACAGAGGAGAGCAAAACAGAATGACAGAATCACGGAATTTTCGGAAGCATTTGTGTGAAGCGTGTGGAATAACGGTTGATGAATAGAGGGAAAAGTATTATACTTAGAACGTAAAAAAACTGAACAGAAAAATGTTCATAATGTACGAGGTGAAGTATGGATTTTAAAATTGTGATACCGGTGATTATTTCTTTTGTGATCAGTGTGATTCTGGCACCAGTGATTATTCCGTTTCTGAGGAGACTGAAAGCATCCCAGACGGAACGTACCGACGGTGTGAAGTCCCATCTTTCCAAAGCGGGAACTCCGACCATGGGTGGTCTGATCTTTCTGATTGCAGTAACAGTGACATCTTTGCTTTATATAAAAGATTATCCGAAGATCATTCCAATCTTATTTCTTACGCTGGGATTTGGTCTGATCGGATTTCTGGATGATTATCTGAAGGTTGTGCTGAAACGCTCCGACGGACTGCTTCCGGCACAGAAGATGGCAGGCCAGATCGTGGTAACTGCAATTTTTGCTTTTTATCTGATTCGCTTTACTGACGTTAAACTGACACTGCTGGTACCTTTCAGTCATGGATATTACTGGAATATCGGCTGGGTGGCAGTACCGCTTTTATTTGTAGCAGTGATCGGTACGGTAAACGGTGTCAACTTTACAGATGGTCTGGATGGTCTGGCATCCAGCGTAACCGTAATGGTGGCAACATTCTTTACGGTAGTGGCAGTGGGAACACAAAGCGGTATTGAACCGATTACCTGTGCGGTTGTCGGCGCACTGATGGGATTTTTGCTGTTCAATGTATTTCCGGCGAAAGTATTTATGGGAGATACCGGCTCACTGGCACTGGGAGGATTTGTTGCAGGTACTGCTTACATGTTGCAGATGCCGCTGTTTCTGATTCTGGTAGGCCTTATTTATCTGATTGAGGTGGCATCTGTTATTATACAGGTTACGTATTTTAAAAAGACCGGAGGAAAGAGATTCTTTAAGATGGCACCGATCCACCATCATTTTGAATTGTGTGGATGGTCTGAGACAAGAGTTGTGGCAGTTTTCTCCATTATCACAGCAATCCTGTGTATGATTGGTCTGCTGGCACTCTAAGCACATTGAAAGAACGGGGAGAGAACCATGAAGTTAGAAGGAAAACGTGTATTAGTATTTGGCGCCGGTATCAGCGGTATCGGTGCAGCGGATCTGCTCTGTAAAGTGGGAGCTTGTCCGGTGATTTATGATGGAAACGACAAACAGGATCCGGAGGCGATCAAAGCCAGACTGGAACAGCCGGAGAATGTGGATATTATTCTCGGAGAACTGTCTGAAGAGGCGAGAAAAACACTGGATCTGGTAGTGATGAGTCCTGGAGTTCCGACGGATCTTTCGATTGTGAAGACACTTCGCACACAGGGACTTCCGATCTGGGGTGAGGTAGAACTTGCTTATCAGATGGGCAAAGGAAAAGTCCTGGCGATCACAGGAACCAACGGAAAGACAACGACAACTGCCATGCTTGGAAAAATCATGAGTGATTATCTGGACAGTGTCTATGTGGTTGGTAATATTGGAACACCGTATACTTCTGTAGCTCTGGACACAAAAGAAGAGACTGTGACAGTGGCGGAAATCAGCAGCTTCCAGTTAGAGACCATCCAGGACTTCCAGCCTGCAGTCAGCGCAATTTTGAATATCACAGAGGATCATCTGAATCGTCATCATACGATGGAAGAATATATCCGTGTGAAAGAACTGATCACCGGCAACCAGACCAAAGATCAGGTCTGTGTACTGAATTATGAAGATGAGGTGCTGCGAGCCTTCGGGGAAAGCGGACAGGTGAAAGCAAAGGTTGTCTATTTTTCCAGCCTCAGAGAACTTCCACAGGGTATTTTCCTGAGAGGAAAAGAGATTGTTTTAAGAGCCGGAGAAAAAGAATTCGTGATCACGACCACAGACCGCCTGAAGATCCTTGGCCGACATAACCACGAAAATACAATGGCGGCAGCAGCCATGGCATATTATGCAGGTGTTCCGGTGGAAAATATCAAAAAAAGTGTGGAAAACTTTGTGGCAGTAGAGCACCGGATCGAATATGTGACAGAGAAAAATGGAGTGGTATATTATAACGATTCCAAAGGAACCAACCCGGATGCGGCTATCAAAGGAATCCAGGCCATGGACCGTCCGACACTGCTGATCGGTGGAGGATATGACAAACAGTCTTCTTATGACGAGTGGATCGAAGCTTTTGACGGAAAAGTCCGTTTCCTGGTGCTGATCGGTCAGACGAGAGAAAAGATCGAAGAGACCGCCCACAAGTGTGGATTTATGAATACGATTCTGGCTGATAATCTGGAAGAAGCCGTAAAGATCTGTGCCGAAAAAGCAAACAAAGGCGATGCGGTTCTCTTATCACCGGCATGTGCAAGCTGGGGACAGTTCGACAACTACGAACAGCGTGGTCGGATGTTCAAAGAATATGTATACGCCCTGCCGGAGGCAGATGCGTAACGAGAGCCGGAGGGTATGGAGCCTTCAGGTGGAAGAAGGAGGAATCGTACAGGAAGTATTGAGAAAACAGGCAGGTTTCACAAAAAAAGAAATCAGCCGTGCAAAATTCCTTCCTGACGGAATCCGGAAAAATGGTACCCGGTGCAGAGTCACAGAAAAAACTCTGACCGGTGATATCATAGAGATCCTGTTGGAGACGGAAACACAGACTTCCGCTCATCTGGCAGTCAATACAGAGGTCCTGGATATTCTTTACGAAGACCAGGACCTTTTAGCTGTCAACAAACCGGCAGGTGTGGTCATTCACCCTCAGGGCGGCCACTATGAAGACACCCTGGCAAACCAGGTAAGTGCCTACTATGCTTTTCGGCAGGAGTCCCACACCGTCCGCCCCATCGGCCGCCTGGACAAAGACACCTCTGGCATCGTTCTCTTCGCCAAAAACCAGACTGCAGCCGCCAGACTGCAAAAACAGAGAGAGCGGGGAGAATTACAGAAAACCTATCTTGCCGTGACAGAGATTTCTGTAAAATGGAACGATGATACCAAAAAACATAAGAAAGACATCGAAGAAAAAAACAAAGTGGAAAAATTCCCCGGATGGAGTGAAATCATCCGGCGGATGGAAGAATACGAGACAACGGCAGATCCGGACGGATGGACTCGAATCGACACTCCAATGGCTCCTGATCCTGAAAACCGTCTACGCATGATTCCTACTCCTCTCGGCAAACCCGCCAGAACCCTCTATAAACCCCTCTGGACCGGCAAAGCAAACCAATGCTTCGCCCTCCACCTGGAAACCGGCAGAACCCACCAAATCCGCCTCCACATGGCAACCTTGAAGTGCCCTCTGCTCGGCGATCCCCTTTACGGCGGAGATCAGACCCAACTCCACCGGGCAGCTCTTCACGCCTACGGAGTCACCCTGTATCAACCCTACACCGGCGAAAAACTCCACCTGACAGCTCCCATCCCGGAAGATATCCGAAACCTGGATCTGGGGTAAAAATACATTTTTCGTAACTGTTCAGTACCTTCACAGTTACGAACCAAAATGCATTTAAACGATAAAACCACGCTTTGCGAGTTTTTATCGTTATCGCGGCACTCCTCAAGGTTCCGTGCAAGCACGGACTTTGACTCGTTGCTCGCGTAAATCACCTTCGGTGATGGCATTTTGGCTTGTATGTCTCGGGATTTTGACATATTCATGTCAAAACACCTCGCGGGACAGTGGCTACTGAATAGTTACTATTTTTCTTAGATAAACTTATACAAATATCTAAGACAGTAAATACAAAACCAATAATTTGAAAAGATTAAAATAATTTAAATCATCAAATTATAATCAAAGAAACAGTAAAAAATCAAAGCCAGATTCCACATTAGGCGCGGAATCTGGCTTTCCCCTTCCAAACAACAGCAAAAAGCCCCTGGAGTCCGGTGCTTTTTGCGTCCGGCGTAAGGAAAAAATCAAACTATTTAGTCCAGTTTAATCTCCTTCCACAACTTACTGTAATAATCCTGCGTCCCCCGGTCCAATGACCTGAAAATCTCACAATTATCCAGCACATCACTGGGAGGAAACAGTGCCGGATCCTCCGTATACTTTGCAGGCAGAATCTCAGCCAGCTTTTTATTCGGCGTTCCATAATGATTATACTCAAAACTGATCTTTGAAATATCCACCCGAAGCAGATAATTCAGGAACTTTTCCGCATTTTCCGTATTCTTACAATCCTTTGTGACTGCCCAGGAATCTACCCAAACGTTGGATCCTTCTTTCGGAACCACATAAGCCAGATCGTCATTATACTCTGTTGCATAAGGAGCTTCTCCGGAATACACCAGTGCGATAGCAGCATTTTCAGCGATCATTTCGTCACGTGCGGAATCCAGCAAATACGCCTGTACCATCGGTCGCTGTTCAATTAAAATCTTTTCCGCCTCATCCAGTTCATCCGTATTATCCGTATTAATGGAATACCCAAGCATCTTCAGCGCAGGAACGAAGGAATCCCGGACACTGTTTTCCATGATGATCTGGCCACTGTATTTTGAATTAAAAAGAATATCCCAGGAATCCACCTTTTCATCCACCAGACGTGTGTTATAAAGAATGCCCAGTGTACCCCAGTAATGAGGAATCGTATATTTGTTTTCAGGGTCAAATGTCTTCGAAAATTCCCAGAGATGTTCGTCTACATTGGCAGCATTCGGAATATTGTCAAAGTTGATCGGAAGAAGTTCATCTTCTGTACGAAGCTTTTCCAGAATATAATCGGAAGAACAGATTACATCATAGTCCACAATGTCTGCCTTATATTTCATATACATTTCTTCAGGGGACTGATATTCTTCATACAGGATCTTGATGCCGGTTTCTTTCTCAAAAGAATCGATGATGGAAGGATCCAGATAATCTCCGTAGTTAAAAACAACCAAAGAATTATTTTTGTTATAGCCGCACCCGCCAAGAAGAAAAAGGGATCCGGAAAGTACAGATACTATCAGTAATTTATGTTTCATATTCATGAGTCTCTTTTTACACCTCCATACTGTTTTTTCTTCCGGATAAGAAGTTAAAGAGCAGCAGCAGAACAAGAATCAGCAGAAACAGGAGCGTGGAAAGTGCATACATTTCCGGCTGGATTCCACGTTTCACTTCAGAATATACCATCGTAGAGATGGTGTTGATCCCAGGACCTCTGGTAAAATAGGTGATCACAAAATCATCCATCGACATTGTGGCTGCCATCAGAAAACCGGACATGATGCCCGGCATCAGTTCCGGCCAGCAGACTTTGAAAAAGGCATACAGTGGGGTGGCTCCAAGATCAAGTGCAGCCTCATATGCATTTTTATTGAGAGTCCGAAGACGGGGCAGGACATTTAAAATCACATACGGAACACCGAATGTCACATGCCCGATAAATACAGTGGTAAATCCCAATTTGATAAAACGGATAAATAACAGTGTCAGAGACAATGCAGTAACGATCTCGGCATTTAACATCGGGATATTGGTAGCTCCCAGCATGATAGAGTAATTTCGCTTTTTCATTGCGCTGATGCCGATGGCACCAACCACACCGATAATGGTGGCTGCCAGTGCAGAGCCGAAAGCAAGTGTCAGGGTGGTGGTGAAGGCATCCATGATCCGACTGTTATCAAAAAGGTTTGCATACCATTGAAAAGTAAATCCACGCCAGGTAACTCTGGCCTTGGATTTGTTAAAAGACAGTACAACCAGAACGATAATCGGCAGATACAACAACAGAAAGATGAATGCCATATACAGCCGTTTGGCCCATGTTTTTACCATATGTTAGTTCCTCCTTCTGATTTATCAAAGACGGACATCAGCCCCATACTTATCAGAGTAAATACCAGTAGTACAAAGGAAAGTCCGCTGCCCAGATTCCAGTTAAAATTGTAGGTAAATTCCTGTTCAATGATATTTCCGATCAGTAAGGTATTGGATCCACCCAGAATGTTTGAAATAACAAAGGAAGTCATGGACGGAACAAATACCATCGTGATCCCGCTGATGACTCCGGGAAGAGACAGCGGGAAAATGATTTTTCGCAGAATGGTAAAATAGCTGGCGCCCAGATCCTTTCCGGCTTCCACAACATCGTCTCCGATGGAAGAAAGAGAATTATAAATCGGAAGGATCATAAATGGCAGAAAATCATAAACCATACCAATTAAAACTGCCTGGAAGGTATAAATAATATGCACTTTCGGAAGATGCAGGAAGCCAAGCAGAGTATTTAATACGCCGTTATTAGAGAGAATCAGCTGCCATGCCATGGTTCGAAGCAGAAAGTTCATCCACATCGGAAGAATAAAAAGAAAAATGATGAAATTACTTTTCTTCAGATTCAAACTGCATAGCACCAGTCCCAGCGGGTAAGCGAGGATAAAACAGATCAAAGTCGTAAGAAACGCCATTTTAAGAGAAGTCCACAGAGACTTCAGATGTTACAGGTTCTGTAATGGCGAGAACATTTGCCAGAGTAAAACCACCGTCTGCGCCGGTAAAGGCGTAATAGAGAACCAGTCCCAGCGGGATCAGGGTAAATCCGATGATCCACAGAATATAGGGAAAAGCAAACCAGGTTTTTTTAGGACTATTCATTAATATCCACCGCCTTTTCATCCTCAGATTCCGGTTTATGCATGATCTGAATATTGAACGGTTTGACAAAAATCCCCACTTCACTGTCTGCCGGATACATATCCGTGCTGTGTACCAGCCATTCAAAATTATTGGCCAGAACAGTCATCTCATAATGTACGCCTTTGAAGATGACGGAAGTCACACGGCCTTTGATAATACCGACTTCCGGTTTCACCAGTTCTATATCTTCCGGACGGATGACTACGTCTACCGGGTTATTAGTTCCGAAGCCCTCATCTACACATAAGAATTTGGCACCGAGAATTTCCACCAGACGATCCTGGATCATAGTACCGCCTAAAAGGTTACTGTCACCGATAAAATCGGCAACGAAAGCGTTTTGTGGCTCGTTGTAGATATCTTCCGGCGTACCGATCTGCTGGATATAACCGCCGTTCATAACCACAATAGTATCGGACATGGTGAGAGCTTCTTCCTGATCGTGGGTAACGTAGACAAATGTGATTCCCAGCTCATTTTTCAGACGGATCAGTTCGTACTGCATGTCCTGGCGCATCTTGAGATCCAGAGCACCCAGGGGCTCGTCGAGAAGAAGCACTTTCGGTTCATTGACAATGGCACGGGCAATGGCGATTCTCTGTTGCTGACCACCGCTCAAAGCATCGATTTTACGCTTTTCATAGCCATCCAGATTCACCAGTTTCAGTGCATATTTGATCTTGTCATCAATATAGGCTTTGCTTTTCTTTTTTATCCTGAGACCGAAGGCAATGTTTTCTGCCACATTCATATTCGGGAAGAGGGCGTATTTCTGAAATACGGTATTCAACTGGCGTTTATTCGGAGCCAGCTGTGTGATGTTTTTTCCGTCAAAGATAACACTTCCCTCATCCGGAAATAAAAAACCGCCGATGATTCGAAGCGTTGTAGTTTTACCACAGCCGGACGGACCGAGAAGGGTGAGAAATTCGTTCTCGCGGATATAGAGATTCAGATCGTCGAGAATCTTTTCACCGTCAAAGATTTTGGTAATATGCTGTAAATCTATTAATCGATTGCTCATAGTGTCTCCTTTTGTAACTATTCAGTAGCCACTGTCCCGCGAGGTGTTTTGACATGAATATGTCAAAATCCCGAGACATACAAGCTCTAGTAACTGTGAAGGTACTGAACAGTTATCTCCTTTTTATCATCAGAAATTTGGCGGGGAGGAGATCCACAGGATCGTAGCACCCCATTTTCCGGCTTCCAGCCAGTGTTCCTGGCCGGCGGGAAAATAAAACGTTTCTCCTTTTTGTATGCGGTAGGTTTTCTTACCCAGCGTAAGAAGGATACTTCCTTCCAGCACATAGCCCATTTCCTCGCCTGCATGAGGGGGTTCCACACAGGAACGCCCCCGGGGAGCAAGGGTCATACGGATGGGTTCCATCTGATTTTTCTGTGCGTTTGGAACCAGCCATTCGATCTGGTGTCCAAGTTCAGGATCATCTTTCAGAAAATAATCTTCTTCCCGAAAGACAATCTGTTCCGGTGTGTCATCTGTAAAAAATTCCTGAAGGCTGCTGCCGAGACACTGCAGGATATCTGCGAGGGTACTGATGGATGGTGAGGTAAGGTTTCGCTCAACCTGGGAGATGAATCCTTTGGTAAGTTCAGCCCGGTCTGCCAGTTCCTGCTGAGTCAGTCCATTCTGTGTCCGCAGACTTTTCAGTTTTGTTCCAATGTCCATAAAAACTCCTTTAAAAGGCACACGAAAATCCCGATTATCAGCCATGTGGCAGGTAAAGAGCCCCGTCTTACCGATAATCGGGAAAGTATCGTATTACTAAATTCTGTGTTTACTATTATTAAAATCAATTATAAAAAAAAAACGATATTTGTCAATGGAAATTTATTAAAAAAGTACTGAATATTTTTGCGATTCATAGACTGAAAAAAAAGCGTGTAAAATCTATGAAAAAAGTACAAAAAGAAGGGAAGGAAGATGAGCTTCTGATTCTTTTCGTAGCGATATTGACACTGGCCGGATTATTTTTTTTATATAGTACAGGTACATATAATGGAAAAGTAAAGTTTGGAGATGCAGGATACTATCTGAAAAAGCAGTTATTTGCCAGTGTGCTGGGCATGATTGCTTTTTGGATGATGGCACGGATCGATTATCATCGGGTGGCGGCTTTTGCCACGGTACTGTATCTGTGTTCCATCGCGTTGTCTACGGCTGTCTTATTTGTAGGAAGATCCTATAATGGGTCAAAACGCTGGCTGGCACTGGGACCATTGTCGTTTCAGCCGGCGGAATTTGCAAAAGCAGCGGTAATACTGTTTCTGTCATTCAGGATCAGCAACCGGAAGAAAAAGACAGACAGTCTCTGGTTTATGCTCCGGACGATGGCGGCGCTGTTACCGATTGTCGGGCTGGTGGGAACAAATAATCTGAGTACGGCGATTATTATTCTTGGTATCGGCGTGATTCTGATCTTTGTGGCACACCCGAGGTATCTGCCTTTTCTTGGAATAGGAGCCGCGGGGATTGGATTTGTCGCGATTTTTTTGAGTATGGAAAGTTATCGGCTCGAACGTCTTGCCATCTGGAGGGATCCGGAAAAATATGAAAAAGGGTTTCAGACGATCCAGGGCTTGTATGCGATCGGAAGTGGGGGAATCTTCGGGCGTGGGATGGGAAACAGTCTGCAAAAATTGGGATTTGTACCCGAAGCACAAAATGATATGATTTTTTCCATCATCTGTGAGGAAACAGGACTGTTTGGAGCTATACTGGTTATCCTTCTGTTTGGAGGCCTGATCTGGAGACTCATGGTGGCAGCAGTTCGGGCAGAGGATCTGTTGGGAGAACTGATAGGCGCCGGAATCATGGGCCATATTGCACTCCAGGTAATCCTGAATATTGCTGTTGTTACAAATACGATTCCCAATACCGGGATTACATTGCCGTTTATCAGTTATGGAGGAACATCTGTATTGTTTTTGATGGGAGAGATGGGGCTTGCATTGTCAGTCACCAGATATTCCCGTGCTGCATAGAATAAGATAACAGGGCATGTGGGAGCAAACGAGTGAGTGAAATATGGATGCGTGGAAATGGTCCGCTGGAAGGAGAAGTAAAGGTTCAGGGATCGAAGAATGCTGCCCTGCCAATGATGGCGGCTGCAGTGCTGCATGAGGGAAGGACCGTGCTTCACAACTGTCCCCGGATTGCAGATGTGTTTGAAATGGAAGCAATCCTGCGGTCGATGGGAGTAAAGACCGCGTGGAGTGGCCATACACTGGAGCTGGACTGTAATAAGATCTGTGAGACCGGTATTCCCGGAGAAGAGACGCGCACGATGCGATCTTCCATCCTGCTGCTCGGAAGTATGCTTGGAAGATGTAAGCGGATCCGGATCGGTTATCCCGGCGGCTGTACGATCGGGGCACGTCCTGTTGATCTGCATCTGGATGCAATGAAAAAAATGGGTGTCCTGATCAGGGAAACAGAGGGGGAGATCTGCGGAGAATGTCCGGAGGGTCTTTCCGGTGCCCATATTCATTTTCCGATTTCCAGTGTGGGTGCTACGGAAAATGCTTTGCTTGCAGGTGTTACGGCACGGGGGGAAACGTTTCTTGAAAACTGTGCCCTGGAGCCGGAAATCATGCATCTGTGTCATTTTTTACAGGCGATGGGAGCGGAAATCCGTGGGATCGGAACAAGAAAAATCTGGATGCGCAGAGCCGCGGCTTTGCGGGATGTAGAATATACGATTCCTACAGACCGGATCGTAGCGGGAACCTGTCTGTATGCTGCTGCAGCCACAAGAGGTCATATCGGCCTGAAGGATGTGGATCCGCAGGAAATGAAATCTGTACTTCGGGTATATGAGAAAATGGGTGGACAATGGGAGATGAGGAGTGGTACACTAAGGGCGAATGCAGCCGGAATTCGTTTTCCGGTGGAGCAGGTGTGTACGATGCCGTATCCCGGATTTCCCACGGATATGCAGTCAATTCTGATGTCGGTGCTTCTTACAGTTCCGGGAGAAAGCAGGATCGAAGAAAGGATTTTTGAAAAACGCTTTCAGATAGTGGAAGAACTGAGAAAAATGGGAGGCAGGATCACGGTTACCGGCAGACAGGCGGTTGTCTGTGGTGGCAGAAAACTGACGGGGACAACGGTATGTGCCAGAGAACTGCGTGGAGGTGCTGCGCTTGTGGTGGCGGGGCTTTCAGCACAGGGAGAAAGCGTCGTGAAACATGCGGAGTATATAGAACGGGGATATGAACGACCGGATCAGTTGTTCGGGCAATTGGGTGCGGTAATCAGAATAAGGGAACAGGTGGAAGAATGAAAAAAAGATTCAGAAGAATAGAGCTGACAAAAGAAGGAAAAATGATTACAGCCGGAGCTGTGGCAGCCATCGTGCTGCTGGCTCTGCTGGCATTTTTCTTTTTGTTTCGGGTAGACAAAGTGTATGTGGTGGGAAATACCAGATACACCGATGAAGAAGTAAAAGAATATGTGATGACAACACCATTGACATCTAACACGGTGCTTGCGATGTTATTTGAAAGACATAAAAATGCAGAAAATATTCCGTTTGTGGATTCTTTTGATCTTGAGAGAGTCAATGCCCATACCATTCGGATCCATGTAAATGAGAAAAAAATTGTCGGTTATATCACACAGGGAACAGAGAGGCTGTATTTTAACAAGGACGGACTTGTGGTGGAAGTGACTGCTATGGAACAGGATGAAATTGATTCCATGGATCAGGAAGAAGAAGAACTGAATCAGTTAAAGGAGCAGGCCGCACAGGAAGCTGCCGCAAAAGAAGCGGATGCGGCACTGGAAGCTCTGACAGGAGAAAGTACCGATACAACGGACAGGGCAGATACAGAAGATACACAGAAAGAAGATGGTACAGAGAGTGATACGCAACAGGCAGACAGTGCAGAGGGACAGGTACTTCAGGCTGTAGAGTCTGATACCGGGAATGAAAACGCGACAAAATTTAAGGCAGCAGTAACAGATGTGCCAAGAGTTATCGGCATCACAGACAAGGAAAAAGGTATCGCACTCGGAGATACGATTCCGGCGATTGCAGATGGTATCTATAATACAATTCTTGGAATCACCCGTATGGTGGAAAAGTATGAAATTCTTCCGGAGATGGTGTGTTTTGATGAGAATCAGGAGATTATTCTGGTGTATAACAACGGAAACATCCACTGCAACCTGGGAAAAGATACGCTGTTGGAGGAAAAGATTACCAGAGTAGCGGCAATTCTTCCAAAATTATCTGATTTTACAGGTATTCTCCACCTGGAAGATTATGAAACGGATATTACCAACATTATCTTTTCGAAAGAGACGCTGTATACACTGAAAATGGAAATTGCACAGATTGAGGGAAGAGACTTCGGCGAAGATACGGAAGATCCGGCGGCAGATACACAAACTGAAGACGGATCTCAGGATACGGCAGGAGAGGGAGAGGGCAGCACAGATTCTGCAACAGATGAAAGTGATACACAAGGAGACACCGTGACAGATCCTGATTCTGATGCTTCCGGTGAAGATACAAAGACACAGGATGACAGCACACAGGACAACGGATCCGGAGATGGAAGCGATAGCAGTACTACCGAAGAGGACGGGGGGATGACGGACACCGGGGCAGGAACAGAACAAAACGGTACAGATACGTCGGAGACACAGAAAACTGCGGGGGAGTAAACCGCAGAAAAACAAAATCCGGAAAAACCTTACAAAATTCGAAAAAAAACATGAAATCTGAAAAAAATAGTTGATTAATCAGAGAAGAAATTATATTATATAACCATATGTAACTCTTTAAGATAAGGCAAAAGTACCCTGAAGGGAATAAATATAAGCGCAAGCAAAAAAGGAGGAAGTACTTTGTTAGAGATTATGACAAATGAAGCGGAATCATCTGCAAAGATTATAGTAATTGGTGTAGGTGGAGCCGGTAATAATGCAGTAAACCGCATGGTAGAAGAAACAATCGGCGGTGTGGAGTTTATCGGGGTAAACACTGATAAACAGGCTTTGACTCTTTGCAAAGCTCCTACCGTATTACAGATAGGTGAGAAACTGACAAAAGGTCTTGGAGCCGGAGCAAAGCCTGAGATCGGAGAAAAAGCGGCAGAAGAGAGTATGGAAGAGATCCGTCAGCTGATGGAAGGTGCTGACATGGTATTCGTTACCTGTGGTATGGGTGGCGGAACCGGAACAGGTGCTGCACCGGTTGTTGCAGGTATTGCAAAAGAGATGGGCATCCTGACTGTCGGTGTTGTGACAAAACCGTTCCGTTTTGAGGCAAAAACCCGTATGAGCAATGCTCTGATGGGAATTGATAAATTAAAAGACAACGTAGACACTCTGATCGTTATCCCGAATGATAAACTGCTTGAGATCGTTGACCGTCGGACTACGATGCCGGAAGCACTGAAGAAAGCAGATGAAGTTTTACAGCAGGCAGTACAGGGCATCACAGACCTGATCAACATGCCGGCACTGATCAACCTGGATTTCGCAGATGTTCAGACTGTCATGAAAGACAAAGGAATCGCTCATATCGGTATCGGCGAGGCAAAGGGCGACGACAAAGCACTGGAAGCTGTACAGCAGGCTGTATCCAGTCCGTTGCTTGAGACAACCATCCAGGGTGCAAGCCATGTGATCATTAACATCTCCGGAGATATCTCCCTGATGGATGCAAACGATGCTGCAAGCTATGTACAGAACCTGGCAGGCGAAGATGCAAACATCATCTTTGGTGCCATGTATGATGATACCGCAGTAGATTCTGCTAAGATCACGGTTATTGCAACCGGACTGAATGATGCAACTGCAAAACAGGCAAGCGTAAGCAAAGCTTCTGCAGTACCTGCTCAGCCAGTACAGACTGCCCAGGTAAAAGAAGCAGCACCGGAAAAACCTGCATTTTCCCAGGGTATGACGATGCCGAGCTTCCAGATGCCAAAAGCAAATCCGGGAGCACCGACCAGCAGTACTGTTCCGAGAAAAGATATCCAGATTCCGGATTTCCTGAAAAGAAGATAAAACGCAACTATTCAGTAGGTAGCATTCTGCGAGAGTACTGAACAGTTATGATAAAACAGAAAAATAAAAACCCCGGGGTGAACTCCGGGGTTTTTTGACTCTTACGTAAAAAGCAGACAGAAAGGAACAGATATGGAAAAAGAAGAATTACTGTTGATTCATGGAACAGAGTATAAAGAGATGACAAAAGAGATCCTGTATGCTGCCGGACTGGAAGCACAGATCGGAGCGAGGGACAAAAAGATTGGTATCAAGCCGAACCTGGTGGCTCCGTCGGAGGCTTTCCTGGGGGCAACAACTCATCCTGAAATTGTGGCTGGAATCATCGAATATCTGCAGGAAGCGGGATTTCAGAATATCATCATGCTGGAAGGTTCCTGGGTAGGGGATAAGACGAGAGAATCCATGAAAGTCTGTGGATATGAGAAGCTGAGCGAAATGTACAAGGTTCCGTTTAAAGATATGCAGGCAGATCCCGGAGAACTGACGGAGTGCGGAGGGATGGAACTTGAGATCTGCCGGGAGGCAAAAAGTCTCGATTTTCTGATCAATGTACCGGTGATGAAGGGGCATTGCCAGACGAAGATCACCTGTGCACTGAAGAATATGAAGGGACTGCTTCCAAACCGGGAAAAACGTCATTTTCACGCGATGGGACTGCATAAACCGATTGCACACCTGGCAGTCGGGCTGCATCAGGATTTTATTCTGGTTGACAATATCTGCGGGGACTGGGACTTTGAGGACGGAGGCAATCCGGTGGAGATGAATCGTCTGATCGCCGGAAGAGATCCGGTACTGGTTGATGCATTTGTCTGCCATGAGATGGGGTATGGGGTGGAAGAAGTGCCGTATATCCGAATGGCAGAAGCACTGGGGGCCGGATGTGCAGACTGGACACAGGCCCGGATCCGGGAACTGAATCCACCGGTTTCACAGGTGGTAAAGACCGGAAGGAGAAAAGTAGTGGAAGTAGCGGATGCCGTAGAGGAGGTGGAGTCCTGCAGTGCCTGTTACGGGTATCTGATTCCTGCACTCGACCGGTTAAAAGAAGAAGGCATTCTGGAAAAACTGAATACGAAGATATGTATCGGACAGGGATATCGGGGAAAGACAGGAACGCTTGGAATCGGCAGTTGCACCAGGGGGTTTGCTTCCTGTCTGCAGGGATGTCCGCCTACTGATGAGGAAATCTATCAATTTCTAAAAAAATGTATACAGGAAAAAGAAGAAAGGATATAATAAGAAAGACAGAAAACTGTCTGGAAAATAATGTTTCTGTATGAAGAAGACAGAAAAAAGGAGGAACATGCTGTGAAGATTTTATTTTATGATACAAAAAGTTATGATAAAGAGTCTTTTGAAGCAAAAGCAAAAGACTATCCGGATATTCAGATCGAATATCTGAAATCTGAACTGGTTCCAAGTACTGCAAAACTGGCAAAAGGATACGATGCAATCTGTGCATTTGTCAGCAGTGATGTGGGAACCGAAACGATCGATGTCCTGTCTGCGTGTGGAGTGAAATTGATTCTGATGCGCTGTGCGGGATTTAACAATGTAGATGTGGAGAAAGCGACCGCATGTGGAATCAAAGTCATGCGTGTGCCCGGATATTCCCCGGAAGCTGTAGCAGAACACGCGATGGCACTGGCCCTGGCTGCCAACCGGAGAATTCATAAAGCCTATGTGAGAGTTCGCGAAAACGACTTCAGTCTTGGTGGTATGCAGGGAGTAAATTTCTACCGGAAAACAGCCGGTATCGTGGGAACCGGTAAAATCGGTGCGGCAATGGCGAGAATCTGCCATGGTTTCGGCATGAATGTCATTGCCTATGATAAATATCAGAATCCGGCACTAGATTTTGTGACCTATGTATCTTTGGATGAACTGCTGGCACAGAGTGATCTGATCTCCCTTCACTGCCCGCTTATGGATGAAACTTACCACATGATCAACCGGGAATCCATCCAGAAGATGAAAGACGGCGTGATCCTCGTCAATACTTCCCGTGGCGGTCTGGTAAAAACAGCTGATCTGATCGAGGGCATCCGTGCAAGAAAATTCTTTGCGGTCGGTCTGGATGTATACGAAGAAGAAAAGAAAAATGTATTTGAGGACCGTTCGGATGAAATCATGGAGACTTCCATCACCGCAAGACTGCTGTCCTTCCCGAATGTTATTATTACCTCCCATCAGGGATTCTTCACTTATGAAGCACTGGATGCGATCAGTGAGACAACTCTTAATAATGCAATGGCATTTACAAAAGGGGAAAGAACAGGAAACGAAGTGGAAATTGAGTAAAAAAGCATTGAATTTCCATCGGTATTATATTATAATGAACTCGGTTTAGAAAATAGTATGAAAAAGCGTTGACGAAGAAAGTAATGCAGTCAGATCTTTACAGAGAGAGAAATGTATGGTGGAAGTTTCTTATGGACAGGTTGCAGGAAAACCACTTCTGAGTTGTGCGTAGAAGGATGAGATTTCATCCGAAGCGTTACCGGGTTGCTCTGTTACAGGCAATAAGAGAAAAATAAGGTGGAACCGTGCATAATAGCACCCTTAGGTGGCAGTCTGTCATCTAAGGGTGTTTTTTCGTTACTTGGGTAATGAGTTAAAGTCTGTTCTTTCATGGAATCTTGACTACTGCCGCGATAGCGTGTTTTTCTCGATGACAATGGTAAAAAGGAGAAGAAAAATGGTAAATTTTAAAGAAGATGAACAGTTAAAAACACTGAATCATTCCTGTGCCCATGTAATGGCTCAGGCGATCAAACATCTGTATCCACAGGCAAAGTTCTGGGTTGGACCTGTTGTAGCAGAAGGCTTCTATTATGATATTGATCTTGGAGAGGATGTAATTCGTGATGAGGACATCGAAAAGATCACAAAAGAGATGAAAAAAGTTGTAAAATCCGGCAAAAAGATCATCCGTCGTGAAGTGTCTAAAGAAGAAGCTCTGGAAATGTTCGCCGATGATCCTTATAAACTGGATCTGATCGCAGATCTGGAAGAGGGAAATATCACTGTTTACGATCAGGGTGACTTTACCGATTTGTGTCGTGGACCTCACGTGGATAATGTAAAACTTTGTAAACATTTTAAACTGATTCGTCACTCCGGAGCTTACTGGAAGGGTGACAGTAAAAACAAAATGCTGCAGCGTATCTACGGTGTATGTTTCCCGACCGCAGAAGAACTGGAAGCACATCTGCAGTTGCTGGAGGAAGCAAAAGAAAGAGATCACAGAAAGATTGGAAAAGATATGAATTTGTTCATGGTTGACGATCTGGTTGGACGTGGTCTGCCGATGTTCCTGCCGAAAGGATATACAATCTGGCAGGAGCTGGAAAATTACATCAAGGAAAAAGAACGTAAACTGGGTTATCTGCATGTTATGACACCTTGTGTTGGTACTGTCAACCTGTATAAGACTTCCGGCCACTGGGATCACTACAAAGAGAACATGTTCCCGCCGATGGAGATGGAAGGGGAATCTTTTGTTCTTCGTCCAATGAACTGTCCGCATCATATGATGATTTATGCAAATAAAAGACATTCTTATAAAAACCTGCCGATCCGTATCGGCGAGATTGCGCATGACTTCCGTTATGAGAGCAGCGGAACGCTGAAAGGTATCGAACGGGGAAGACATTTCTGTCAGAACGATGCCCATCTGTTTGTAACACCGGAACAGATCAAGGATGAATTTACAAAAGTAGTAGAACTGATCTTCAGCACCTATAAAGATTTCGGAATCACCAATTATCGTTGTGTACTGTCTCTGCGTGATCCGGAAAACAAAGAAAAATATCATGATGATGATGAGATGTGGAACACAGCAGAAGATGCACTGCGTGATGTAATGAACAGCATCGGGATCGAATACACCGAAGAAATCGGAGAAGCTGCATTCTATGGCCCGAAACTGGATGTCAATGTACAGCCTGCCATCGGTAACGAGATTACCCTGTCTACCTGTCAGCTGGACTTCTGCCTGCCGGCAAAATTCAATCTGTCCTACATCGACAGCAACGGAGAAAAACAGACACCGGTTGTTTTGCACCGCGCAATTCTTGGATCTCTGGATCGTTTCATGGCATACATTCTGGAAGAGACCAAAGGAAACCTGCCGACCTGGCTGGCACCTGTTCAGGCACGTGTTATGCCGGTTAAGACCGATGATGAAGGTCTGAATGCATATGCACAGGAAATCGTGGATGCACTGGAAGCAGCAGATGTCCGTGTGGAACTGGATGACCGTGCAGAAAAACTTGGCTATCGTATGCGTGAAGGTCAGGTAGAAAAAGTACCGTATCTGCTGGTTGTCGGATTCAATGAAAAAGACGACAGAACCGTTTCCTTCCGTCTGCATGGCGAAAAAGAAACTACGGTTCTGCCACTGGATACTTTTGTAGAAAAGATCAAAGCAGAGATTGCAGAAAAATCAAGAGAACACATTCACGTAAACTAGAGCGTGCAGATTGCGGAAATGATTTTTCAAACACGCTCTAATTGCAGGAAAACGGGAAGAATTATGTTTTATTGATATACAATAGAAAAATCCCCTGTGGAAGTTCAGGATTTCCAACAGGGGATTTTTTTCGGTGAATATCAATAATTAATCCAATGGATTGATTTTATTAGCAGAAATATACGTCCGTGTAAAGAAAAAGCTGCTGCATATGATGTATGCAACAGCTCGGATGCCGCTGGCCGGACTCGAACCGGCACGGCTGTTAACCGCTTGATTTTGAGTCAAGTGCGTCTGCCAATTCCGCCACAGCGGCATAAAAACGGTTCGCTAAAACCGACCTTTATAATATCATATCAGCGGATAAAAAGCAAGCATTTTATTTTGGGATGGAAAAATAGATTTCCACTTGTATCGGAGTAAGAGAGCGGATATAATAAAAAATAGGGCTCTCTACACAGCGAAAGCAGAGCCGGAAAAAGGACTGCAAATAAGAAAACGGGGGAAAAGTGATGGCAGGACAGACAAACTGTGAGAGTTGTGCGAATTATGTATACGATGAAGAATCCGATTGCTACTGCTGCGAAGTGGATCTGGATGAAGATGAGATGTATCGGTTTTTAAGTGATACTTTTTACCAGTGTCCGTATTATCAGCTGGACGACGAATATCGGATCGTAAGAAAACAAATGTAAAAAAAGAATAAAGTCTCTGTTTCAGTTTGACAAACAAAAGATTCTTCATTAAAATTGAAAAATAGTGGTAACTGTAAAGTTATAAAGCAGTTACGGACAGTGAAAAAGAAACAGGAGAACGGAGGAAAACTATGTATCAATATCAGGATCAGAAGGAAATGCGCCGGGCCCTTAACGGCAAGATGATCGTTATGCTGGTGGGAATCATGCTTGTTATGACAGCTCTGACATCCAGCCTGTCTTACGGTATACGGTGCTGGTCAATGGCAGGAATGGCGGACAAGGGGAATGAAGATGTTCTGGAGGCATTAAAACAGATTGACATTACAAGCGGAACACTTCGCGCATGCAGCGTAGTATATTATATTCAGGCAGTGATCGAAACCATGGTGGGAATCTTTTGTTTCCGGTTAAACAATCGGCTGGATAAGGTTGCACTTTTGTGGAAAATGAGCCTGGGAATTCTGGGCCTCGAAGTTCTGGCGGGTGTTGCACTGACAGCAATGCATATGATCAGTCCGTTTATGATCATTTCCAATCTGCTGTTACCGTTGTTTCTGCTCTGGGCGGTTAGTGGCCTGAAAAAGGTAGCGAAAAATCATCCGGATCGTATCTATGCGGTAGAACCGAACAATCGGAAAAAAGGAAAGGAAGCAGATAAAACTTCCGTTCAACCGAAAAAAGCAGGACAGAAGAAAAGTCTGATGGAGCATGCAACACAGGTAACACCGGAGAATATCACACCACTGGAACTGACCAGGGAACTGGAGAAAGAAGATGCCAACGTAACAGAAGAGGTTCAGGAAGCATCTGAGGAAGAGGTTGCAGAAGTGACAGAAACAAAAGAAGAGAAAAAGGAAACACAGGAGCAAGAATAAAGGATCAAAATTCCCTGCCATCCGGCCAATGACCGGTTGTGTGGGGAATTTTATAGTTTACACGAGACCTTGACGACTGCCGCGATAGTTTTAGAAATCTAACAGAAAGAAGGCGAGGCAATGCATTTTTTTCATTTATCCGATCTGCATATCGGGAAGCAGTTATATGGATATTCTCTGCTGGAAGATCAGGAGTGGATCCTGACAGAGATTTATGAATTGATCCGGGAGAAACGACCGGACGGTGTCCTGATCGCTGGTGATGTGTATGACAAATCAGTACCTGCAGCGGAAGCGGTTACGGTATTTGACCGGTTTCTTACCAAAGTAAGCCAGCTGGAACCGAAGATTCCGGTGCTGATCATCAGCGGGAATCATGATTCTCCGGAACGACTGGCGTTCGGTGCAAAGATTCTGAGCAGGCAACAGATCTATGTGGCGGGAACCTGTCCACAGATACCGGAAGACCATCTGAAAAAGGTCACTTTTCAAGATGAATGGGGAGAGACAGAGGTATGGATGCTTCCGTTTGTGAAACCCGGATATGTGCGAAAACTAATGGAAGAGAGCAAAAAGGAAACAGACAGAGAGGACGGAGCAGGAGAACAAAGAGACCGCGACGGGGAAACAGAGATAAAAGTGAAAAACGGATGGGAAGAGATACGCAGGGATTATAATGAGGCGGTAAAATTTCTTCTGGAGAGAGAGCAGGTGGATACGGAGAAACGAAATATACTGATTTCCCATCAGTTCTATACTGCAGGTGGTGAGACACCGAAAACCAGTGATTCCGAGACGATAAGTGTGGGAGGACTTGATCAGGTGGATATTTCGTGTCTTGCGCCGTTTTCCTATGTGGCACTGGGACATATCCACCGCCCGCAGTCGATGGGAAGAGAAAGTATCCGTTACTGTGGTTCAATGTTAAAATACTCGGTCAGTGAGTGGGAACAGGAAAAATCGGTGACAGAAGTGATTCTGGAAGCACCGGGACAGGAACCGGTGATTCAGCTGCATCCGCTGCATCCGTTACGAGAGATATGCATGATCAGGGGAAGACTGGAAGAGATTCTGGAAGCGAACAAAGACAGTATCTGCGAGGATTATGTCAGTATTGTTCTGACGGATGAAGAGGAACTGTATCAGCCGAAGGAACAGCTGGAACGGATCTTTACGCATATTCTGGAAGTGAGGACAGAGAGAAACCGGAAGCTTATACAAGAATGGGAAGACGGACAGGCAGAGGATACACAGACAGATCCGAAACTGGTTTTTGAACAGTTCTTTTCCCAGATTCAGGGACGGAAGCTGCAGGAAGAAGAGGCGGCAGTGCTGGAAGAAGTATTTGCGAAAATCAGGGAGGAAGAAGGATGAGACCGATGATACTGACGATGTCCGCATTTGGCTCTTATGCGGACTGCGTGACAATAGATTTCGGGCAGGTGCAGCAGGGTGTGTTTCTGATCACGGGAGATACCGGGGCAGGTAAGACAACGATCTTTGACGGGATCACCTATGCACTGTATGGACAGACCAGCGGTGGACGGAGAGACGGAACCATGATGCGCAGCCAATACGCGCCGGATGGGACGAAGACATATGTGGATCTGACATTTTCCACCGGGGGACAGGTCTGGCGGGTGCTTCGAAGTCCGGAGTATGAGAGGGAGAGCAAACGACGGAACAAAGACGGTGGGAGGACGATGACAAAGGAGCGGGGTAGCGTGGAGCTGTATCAGCCGGATGGCAGTCTGTATCCGGGAAACAGACAGGAAGTTAACCGGAAACTGGTGGAAATCCTCGGTGTGGATGCCAGGCAGTTTATGCAGATCGCGATGATCGCACAGGGAGATTTTCTGCGGCTGCTGCTGGCAAAGTCCGATGAGCGAAAAGAAATTTTCTCCCGGATCTTTGATACAAGAATCTTCGGACGGGTGCAGGAGGAACTGAAAAACAGGAACAAACGGTGTTACGGTGAGCTGGAGGATAACAGAAAGTCCTGTCTGCGGGAGATAGAACAGCTGGAAGTTTCGGAAAGCACGGTTCAGGAAAAGGAGGAACTGCTCCGGACAGGACAGAAAGAACCGGATCTTGAGGCGGTGCTTGCTTTTGCAGAGCGCATGCTGGAAGAAGATAAATTGCAGTATGAACAGAGCCGGAAAGAAATGAAAAAAACAACTGCGACGCTGGAAAAACTGAATCAGCGTTACAGTGTGGAAAAAGAGAGAGCAGAGAGTTTTTCAAAACTTACGCAGCTGGAAAAACAGATTCGTGTGCTGGAAGAGAAAAGAGAAGAAAAGGAACAGGAAAAGGAACGTATCGGCGCCGCAAAGCGGGCGGCAAAAGTAGAAATGGTTTATGTAGGCTACCGGGAGACGGCAGAGAGCAGAGAACGGATGCAGATGCAGGAAAAACAGCTGAAAGCGTGGCTGGAGGAACGGAAAGAAGAAACAGAAAAACTGAAAGAAAAGGAGAAAACCTGGAACAGTTATGTGCAGAAACTGGAGGAGAAAGAAGTGCCGGTGCTTGAACGGCTGCGACAGGCACTTGAACAGTACGGACAGCTGCAGGGCCATCTGAAAGAAGCACAGCGTCTGGAAATACACCGGCAGCAGGCAGCAGACAGTTACCGGAAAGCAGACCTTTCTTACCGGCAGCAGGCCCAACGTTATGAAACTCTGTATCAGGAATATCTTGCCGGACAGGCAGGGATTCTTGCTTCCGGGCTACAGGACAATTATCCCTGTCCGGTATGTGGTTCCCTCCATCATCCGGCTCCGGCGGAGCCGGTTTCCGAGAATCTGAGCCAGGAACTGGTGGAAAAAGAGAGAGAACGCCGAAATCAGGCGGAAAATACCAGGGAAGACCGAAGACAGAAGTATCAGCAGTCAGAAAACCTCTATCAGCAGGAAATAGCGGTCATACGGGAGCAGCAAACGCATCTGTTACATAGAGAACAGACAGAGGAAGAAAGTCTGGAAGTGATGAAAAACCGCTGGGAAGACTGGGAAGAAAAAGCCCGGAAACGATTGATAGACGGAGAAGAAAAGCTTCAGATATCCAAAAAAGAGCTGGATCGTGTCTCCGGGAGTCTGCAAAAATTCCTGCAGGAAGAAAACAGGAAAAAAGGTCAGCTGGAAGAGGTACAGCGACAGTGTAAAACTTTAAAACAACAGGAACAGGAAAAACAGAACGCTTATGAACAGGTGCGAAGGGAACAGCTTTTTGAAAAAGAAGAGGATTTTAAGAAAGCATGTATGAAACCTGCGGAGCTGGAGCGGAGGCAGAAAGCAATAGATGCCTACGAAGAGGAGTTGCGCCGGAGCTGTCAGGAAGTGGAATGGCTGAGAAGCCAGCTGAAAGAAAAAGAAGCCCCGGATCTTGAACAGACGGAAAAGGAGTTGAAAGAACAAAAAGAACAGCAGAGGCTGAAGGAGAGAGAACTCCGAAAGCTTTACAGCCGACGAGAGACGAATCAGCAGGCAAACCGAAGACTGCAGCAGCTGACGAAGGAGAGAGAGGAACTGCGAAAACGGTATCAGGTACTGAATACTCTGAGTCGCACTGCCAACGGGAGCCTTACCGGCACGGCAAAGATTGATCTGGAATCGTATATGCAGCGTCAGTATTTTCAGTATATGATCCGATGTGCCAATCGTCATCTGGAACGGATGGCTGCCGGACAGTTTCTGCTAAAATGCAGAAGTATGGAAAACCTTTCCACTCAGGGAAATACCGGTCTTGATCTGGATGTCTACAGTCTGATCACCGGAAAGGTGCGGGATGTCAAGACCCTTTCCGGTGGAGAATCCTTCATGGCAGCACTGGCACTGGCACTTGGTATGACGGATGTGATCACACAGGCTGTGGGAGCAGTTCATATCGATACCTTATTTATTGATGAAGGATTTGGTTCACTGGATGAAAACGCCAGGGAACAGGCAATCCGTATCCTCCAGGGACTCTCCGGAGGCAGCCGGCTGGTGGGAATCATTTCCCATGTAACGGAACTGAAAGAACAGATTGAGCAGAAGCTGGTGGTGACAAAAGGAAAATCCGGAAGCAAAGTCGAGTGGAAATAAGAAAAAGACCTATGCAGACCGCAAAATTTGTGGTACTGTTTTTAATATGGTCTGCAAAGACAAAAAGTAGTGTAACTGTGAAGATGTTGAACAGTTACAAAGTAGTTACAAAGCAGAAAGGGGTAAGAATCATGAGACAGTATCATGAGACAGAAAAAAAAGAGATCCAGAAACTGGCAAAGATGTACCGGGAATTTCTGGATGCAGGAAAGACAGAGCGGGAATGCAGCAGCAATATCTGCAGAATCGCAAAAGAACAGGGTTTTGAAAATCTGGAGGATGTGATCCGTGAAGGAAAGCAGTTGAAAGCCGGAGATAAAATCTATGCGGAAAATATGAAAAAATCCGTAATCATGATGGAAATCGGAACAGATGATATCGAAAACGGTATGCTTCTGATAGGTTCCCACATCGATTCTCCGCGTCTGGACATCAAACAGAACCCGTTATATGAAAACGGAGGTATGGCTTATCTGGACACCCATTATTATGGTGGAATCAAAAAATACCAGTGGGTAGCTTCTCCGATGGCGATCCACGGTGTGATCGTAAAAACAGACGGAACAACCGTGCAGATAAACATAGGTGAGAAACCGGAAGATCCGGTTGTGGGAGTGACCGACATTCTGGTGCATCTGTCCGCAAAACAGATGGAGAAAAAAGGAAGCGTTGTCGTTGAAGGAGAAGCACTGGATCTTCTGGTGGGCAGTCAGCCGATGGATAAAAAAGAAGATGAAAAGGAAGAAAATCCGGTCAAAGCTTATGTGTTACAGCTGTTAAAAGAACAGTATGACATTGAAGAAAAAGATTTTGTATCTGCCGAGCTTGAGGTTGTGCCGGCAGGAGCAGCAAGGGATTTCGGTCTTGACAGCAGCATGATCATGGCTTACGGACAGGATGACAGAATCTGTGCCTTTACTTCTCTGATGGGATTCTTACACAGCAAACCGTCTGCAAAGACAAAAGTATGCCTGTTTGTGGATAAAGAAGAGATCGGAAGCGTGGGAGCAACCGGTATGCATGCTCATTTTCTGGAAAATACTGTTGCAGAAGTAATCAACAGTCAGGGGGAATACTCTGAACTGAAACTGCGCCGCACTCTGAAAAACTCAAAAATGCTGTCTGCAGATGTCAATGCCGGATATGATCCGCTGTATGCTGAAGTATTTGAAAAGAATAATTCCGCGTACGTTGGAAAAGGAGCGGCGATAAGCAAATATACCGGAGCAAGAGGAAAGAGCGGTTCTAATGATGCTTCTGCTGAGTTCATTGGAAAGTTAAGAAAAGTTATGGATGATGCAGATGTGTATTTCCAGATGGCAGAGCTTGGAAAGGTAGATGCAGGCGGTGGCGGAACAATTGCATATATCTTGGCTAATCTTGATATGAATGTAATCGACAGTGGAATTGCTGTACAGAATATGCATGCACCATACGAGGTAATAAGCAAGGCTGACCTATATGAGACATTAAAGGGATATGAAGCATTTTTACAGATGTAAAATGTTTGTGTTAACGAAAGGACAATAATATGAAGTGGAATAAATATTCAATCCAGACAACTACAGATGCAGTTGATATGATAAGCAGCGCGCTTAATGATATAGGAATTGAAGGTATCGAAATTGAGGATAATGTACAGCTTACTAAGGAAGAGGCTAAGTCAATGTTTGTAGATTTCATTCCTGACCTTCCACCTGATGATGGCAGAGCTAAGGTTAATTTCTACATTGACAGTGAAGAAGATGATGGCTCAATGCTTGAAAAGGTTAAGGCAGAACTTGAAGATTTAAGAATGTTTATTGATATTGGTGAGGGTACAATCACAGAATCAGAGACAGAGGATAAGGACTGGATTAATAACTGGAAGCAGTACTGGCATACATTTACAATAGGAGACTTATTCATTAAGCCTACATGGGAGCCGGAGACAGAGGAGATGAAGGGGCATGCTGTACTTAGCATTGACCCGGGAACAGCTTTCGGAACAGGTTCACATGAGACTACAAGAATGGTTATAAAGCAGCTTCAGAAGTATGTTAAAGATGGTGATGAGGTGTTAGATGTCGGCTGTGGAAGCGGTATACTTTCAGTAGTTGCATTAAAATATGGTGCAAAGCATGCATTTGGTACAGACCTTGATCCTAATGCAATTATTGCATCAGAGGAAAATGCAGAGCAGAACAATATAGATAAGAAGCAGCTTGAGGTTATTGAGGGTAATATCATTGATGACAAGGCTGTTAAAGATGCCTGTGGCTATGAGTGCTACGACATTGTGTGTGCCAATATCCTTGCAGACGTATTAGAGCCACTTTCAACATGCATACATGAGCATATGAAGCACGGCGCTTACTTTATTACTTCTGGTATTATAGATACTAAGGAAAAAGAGGTAGCAGAGGCATTTAAGAAGAATCCTGAGTTAGAGATAGTTGAGATTAACCATGATGGCGAGTGGGTTAATATCACAGCAAGAAGGAAGTAGTGTATGTATCATTTTTTTGCAGAGCATGAGAATATCCATGATTCATATATAGATATAGTTGGAAGTGATGTTAATCACATTAAGAATGTATTAAGATTCAAAGAAGGCGACAAGCTTCTTATAAGCAGCGGAGATAATGTTGATTATGAATGCAGTATCGCTTCTATGTCTGATGAATATATAAGGGCAGATATACTAAGCAAGGACGAGCAGGGGAAAGAACTGCCTTCAAGAATAATCCTGTTTCAGGGACTGCCTAAGGCTGATAAAATGGAGCTTATAATACAGAAGGCTGTAGAACTTGGAGCATACAGTGTTGTTCCTGTAGCAATGAAAAGAAGCGTTGTAAAACTGGATGCGAAGAAAGCTAAAGCTAAGGTTGAACGTTGGAATGGTATTGCATTAAGTGCAGCCAAGCAAAGCAAGAGAAGTATCCAGCCTGAAGTGACAGAAGTTATGACATTTAAGCAGGCACTTGAGTATGCGGGAAAGCTAGATAAGCTTTTACTGCCATATGAGTGCGCAGAAGGCATGGAAAAGACCAGAAAAGTGATTGAAGAAATCGGACATGGAGAATCTGTTGGTATATTCATAGGCCCTGAGGGCGGATTCGACAGGTCAGAGCTTGACGAAGCTGTAAATGCAGGCTGTGAGATAATCACACTAGGTAAGAGAATATTAAGAACTGAGACAGCGGGAATGATGCTGTTGTCAGTGCTTATGTATAATATGGAAGAATAAGCGGAAAAGAGGCAATATGGAAGCATATCTTGATAATTCTGCTACAACGAAGTGTGCAGCAGAGGTAGTAGAAACAGCAGTAAAGGTTATGTCAGAAGATTATGGTAATCCATCATCAAAGCATATGAAGGGCGTTGATGCAGAGAAATATATCCGTGAAGCTAAAGAGGTAATAGCAAAGACTCTTAAGTGTCAGGATAAGGAGATACTCTTTACTTCTGGTGGAACAGAATCTAATAACATGGCAATAATCGGAACAGCAATGGCTAATAAAAGAAAAGGAATGCACTGCATAGTATCATCTGTAGAACATTCATCAGTTAAAGAGCCATTCAATTTCCTTGAAAAAGAAGGCTTCAGAATAACATATCTTCCAGTTGATAAAGATGGAATAGTTGATATAGAGGCTCTGAAGGATGCACTTGATGATGAGACAATACTTGTTTCAGTAATGTATGTTAATAATGAAATTGGTGCAGTTGAACCGATTGAAGAAATCGGACATATAATTAAAGATTATAATCCTGATATTGTATATCATGTTGATGCGATTCAGGCTTATGGCAAATATAAGATATATCCTAAGAAGCTTGGAATTGATCTGTTATCGGTCAGTGGACATAAGATTCACGGACCTAAGGGGAGCGGATTCTTATTCATTAATGATAAGACAAGAATCAAGCCTATTATATATGGTGGAGGACAGCAGAAGGGCATGCGTTCAGGAACTGAAAATGTTCCAGCTATAGCAGGACTTGCAACTGCCGTAAAGCTTATATATAATAATGACTTTGAAAGTAAGATAGCACATTTGTATGAGTTAAAGGATTACTTCATAGATGAGCTTGAAAAGCTTCCTGATGTGCAGGTAAACAGCAAGAAGGGTACGGATTCGGCACCACAGATTGTAAGTGCAAGCTTTAAGGGAGTAAGGGCAGAAGTACTTCTTCATTCACTTGAAGATAAAGAAATCTATGTATCATCAGGTTCAGCATGCTCATCTAACAAACCGGGACTGAGCAACACACTTGTTGCAATAGGACTTGATAAGGATTTGCTTGATTCTACACTTCGGTTCAGCTTCTGCTATGAGACAACAAAGGAAGAACTTGAATACACAATAGAAACACTTAAACAGCTGCTTCCAATGCTTAGGAAGTACACAAGACGATAATTGTGTGAAAATATATTTTCACACACAAGATTTGTGCTTTGCACAAATCTTGATATGCAAAGGAAAGGCGGAAAACGATGTATAAAGCATTTTTGATAAAGTATGGAGAAATAGGCGTTAAAGGAAAGAACAGATTTATCTTTGAGGACGCCCTTGTAAGACAGATTAAATTCTCACTTAAAGATGTTGAGGGAGAATTTGATGTAAGAAGAGCAGATGGAAGAATCTATGTTAATGCACTTTCGGACTATGATTATGATGAGGTAATTGAGAGCCTTACAAGAGTATTTGGTATAGTTGGAATCTGTCCTGTAGTTCAGATTGAAGATAACGGATTTGATGACCTTGCTAATCAGGTTATCAATTATCTTGATAAGGCATATAAGGATAAGAATCTTACATTCAAGGTTAATGCAAGAAGAACAAGAAAGAATTATCCAATGAACTCAATGGAGATTAATATGGAGCTTGGTGGAAGAATTCTTGATGCATTCCCAGAGATGAAGGTTGACGTCCATAAGCCTGAGGTTCTTTTACAGGTTGAGATAAGAGGAGATGTAATCAATATTTACTCTATCGAGGTTCCGGGTCCTGGCGGAATGCCAATCGGAACAGCAGGAAAGGCGATGCTTTTATTATCAGGCGGTATTGACAGCCCTGTTGCAGGATATATGGTTGCCAAAAGGGGTGTACAGATTGAAGCAACATACTTCCATGCTCCACCATATACAAGTGAAAGAGCAAAGCAGAAAGTAATTGACCTTGCAAAGATTGTATCTAAGTATTCAGGTCCTATTACACTTAATGTTGTTAATTTCACAGATATCCAGATGGCTATATATGAGAAATGTCCACATGATGAGCTTACAATTATTATGAGAAGATA
>OFLY01000162.1_pt1 | contig 55054 bp, 46 predicted proteins | sample 1541161 | NCBI WGS metagenome assembly OFLY01 (sample SAMN04209247, study PRJEB22552) | human gut metagenome | biome: gut; material: feces | host: Homo sapiens | place: USA: Oklahoma | reverse complement strand
ATGTAAATTTTTCTATATCCGTTGACTTGGTTGTATGAAATGAGTATAATATGGTTAGAATATTACTATCGCAACTGTTTTAAGGAGGTGCAAATATGAATATTCGTCCATCAGCAGCAATCCGCCAGAACTACAACGAGATTGCAGATATGTGTCGTAAAACGGCAGAGCCGATATTCCTTACAAAGAATGGTGAAGGAGATTTGGTTGTTATGGATATTGAAACTTATAACCGTCGGGAAAAAATGCTGAAGCTAAGAGAAGAACTGCTTGCTGTCGAAGAAGACAGAATAGCAGGAAGAAACGGCTGCACTCTTGATGAACTCGATGCTTACCTTGACGACGTAATTGCAGAGGTATAAGCCTATGTCAGATAAAAAATATAAAGTCATTGTTTCCGACAGGGCAAAGCGTATGTTGGGAACACATATTCGTTTTATGGTACAGGTTAATAAAGATGCTGCCAAAACGAAGAAGCAAGAGCTTATGGAAGCAATGCGTTCTTTAGAACGTATGCCGCAGCGTTTTCCGTTTTTTGAAGAGGCGTATATACCGGCGAATAAATATCATAAGATGTTTGTTGCAAAGTGGTATCTCGTTCTTTACCAAATCCAAGATGATACGGTTTACGTGGATTATATCCTTGACTGCCGTAAAGATTACAGTTGGCTTATCCGTTAAAACAGAATATCAAATACACAAATCGTCACTTCACAGTAGGTGGCGATTTTTTTGTGCTCAAAAAGGAGGTGCTATGATTGGAAGTCAAGATAAATAAGCAAATTCGTAATTATATGGAGAGTATGTTTTTTGGATTGTCCCTCAGACAGTTCATTTTTTTGTCCTTGCCTGTGGCGTGGCGGTGGGTTTGTATTTCCGTCTCCGTCCACGGTTTGGTACGGAAACCCTCAGCTGGTTTTGTATCTTAGGTGTATTCCCCTTTAAGTTTGAGGATATAAACTATGCCGTGGCAAGTCGTGAAGATAAGGAAACGATGTTCCTTGAGTACTCGGAGCTTCTTAATTCCCTTGACAGCGGTGCGACTACGAAAATCACTATCAACAACCGTCGCTGGAACAAAGCTGATTTTGAACAGACTATTTTAATCCCAATGGCTGATGACGATCTGGATAAGTATCGCAAGATTGGCATGAAGATTAGAAACGAGGCGAAAGGCGGAATGCTTGTTGCTTCTATTGTTGGTGTAGACATGAGAGCTACAATGGATATCGATACCACTGTGAAAGCATTACCTCTTAATGAGAAGGATGCTAGAGCAATCATTGAGAGAATCGGTGAGCTTCAGCTTGAAGATGGGGTAAACTTTAAGATTACATCAGTAAAAGAAATCATGGAAGAATTTGATTATCCTGGCATTAGGATGATGATAGAAGCTAATCTGGAACGAATGAGACAACCTTTTAAGATCGATATTTCTACGGATGATGCAATCACGCCAGGTGCAGTGGAGTATAAATACAAGCTTATGTTTGAAGACAGATCAATTTCAGTTTTGTCGTATAATCTTGAAACTCTTCTTGCAGAAAAGATGCAGACGATTTTGGCAAGAGGACTTGCGAATACCAGAATGAGGGATTTTTATGATGTATATGAGATTATGAATTCAAAGGCTGATCAGATAAGCTTTGATGTTTTGAAAAAGGCATTTGCGGCTACTTGCATGAAGCGTGAAACTTCTTTTGGCGAGGAGGAAGTGAGAGAAACCTTAGACAAGATTAAAGATGATTCTGGACTCGAAGAAATGTGGAATCGTTTTAAGCGTGTAAACTATTTTGTTGATGATCTTTCGTGGGGAGAAGTATCGGAAACAATAGTAGATAAGATTGAAAAAATTGCAGTCAGTTAATTCGAGGCAAACCAGATTGAAACATCAATCCAATAATATGAATGTGCTGATGGAATTTATCAGAAGAAATGTAATGAATTGGTATGAAAAGGGAATAAAAATAAAAGACAGGAACAAGTTTTGAAGAAATATCCTCTAAGAGATAGTGAAATATCTATTGTCTTAGAGGATTTTTGTTGAAGAATTTTAATATTCAAGAGTTTGTTTTTTCCTCTTTGACATTAAGCTATGGTTTAAGCCGTAGCTGGCTTTATGTTAGTAATTTTGGAGTAGGATTCGTGAGAGTTCTACCCTGTTGTTGATTTTGACAGTGATGTAAGAGAACGACGGATATGCAGTGAAACCATAATACAATAAAAAGAATATTTGCTGATTTCTCATGAACGTGATACACTTATAGATAAGCTGTATCGGCTGTCGATCACGACCGTTTCGGCGGTGTGAAAATGAGAAATTCCGGCACCGGAGGCTTTCAGAGTCACGATCATGCGACCGTGCGAAAGTTCCGGTGCCTTTTTATTTCAAAGGAAAGTGCGTCCTGATGAAAGCGGCAGAGAATATTTTGAGCGGTATTTGAGAAAGGAAACAGGAGATGGATGACAAAAAAATAGCCGTACTGATCGATGCGGAAAATGTGTCCGGCAAGTATATCAAGCTGATTTTAGATGAGGTCAGCAATTATGGAAGTGCGACATACAAGCGCCTTTACGGCGATTTTCAGACGCCGAGCGTGCGGGCGTGGATGAAGAACCTGCGCGACTATGCGATCACGCCGGTTTTCCAATACAATTATACGCAGGGGAAAAATGCCTCCGATTCGGCGCTGATCATCGATGCGATGGATATTTTATATTCGGGCAATGTGGATGGCTTCTGTATCGTCACCTCGGACAGTGATTTTACGAAGCTGGTGCTGCGCCTGCGTGAGTCAGGCATGACGGTGATCGGCATGGGAGAGCGCAAGACGCCGAATGCATTTGTCTCGGCGTGTGAGACATTTAAATTTCTGGATATTTTATTAAACGATGAAAATCCGTCGCAGAATCCGTCCCTGCCGCAGACGCGCAAGGAGAGTGAGGCGGATGGTTCCAGAAAAGAGGCAGAGAAAGAAAGCGATCCGAATGCAGTCAGCAATATTCCGAACATGGAGGAGATGGAGAAAGAGATTATCTCGATCATCAACACACATGCGGACGATGACGGATGGGTGGATTTATCGGAGCTGGGAGACAACCTTCCAAAGCGTGTGCCGGGATTTGACCCGCGAAATTATAAATGCACGAAGTTAAAGCAGTTTATCGAGCTGTTTGATTCCGTTGAGGTTCGGTCAGCGCGCAATCCGCACAATAAGATTCTGTCGATCATCTATGTGCGTGTCAAACAGAAAGAAGAAAAGCCGGTACTTTCCAAGGTACGGCTCGGCGGAAAACGGAAGAAGGATGCGGACGCGGAAGAATAGTAAGCATATGCGGTTCGTATGAGAATAAAAAGTTGCAGAAGCGGCTGTGACTGGTATGGAATAAAAGATTGCAATAATGTTTGCACTTGATATGACAATCAGTGTTGTGTCAGCTGTTACAAAGACAGACTGTAAATTGAAAAGTGAAGGATAGCAGATAGGAGAGACAGGAATATGACAAAGGAAGAGCTTGCATTAGAGGTAATTGACCGCCTGAAAAAAGAATATCCGGATGCGGGCTGTACGCTGGACTACAATCAGGCGTGGAAGCTGCTGGTCAGTGTCCGTTTGGCGGCGCAGTGTACCGATGCGCGTGTCAATGTGGTAGTCAAAGGATTGTTTGAGAAATATCCAAATGTGGCGGCATTGGCGGATGCCCCGGTGGAAGACATCGAGGCGATTGTGAAGCCGTGCGGTCTGGGACACAGCAAGGCGCGGGACATCAGCGCCTGTATGAAGATGCTGCGCGACGAGTACGGCGGGCATGTGCCGGATGATTTTAACGCTCTGTTAAAGCTTCCGGGAGTCGGCAGAAAGAGTGCCAACCTCATTATGGGGGATGTGTTTGGAAAACCGGCGATTGTCACGGATACGCACTGCATCCGCCTGGTAAACCGGATAGGGCTGGTGGAAGGAATCAAGGACCCGAAGCGCGTGGAAATGGCACTCTGGAAGCTGATTCCACCGGAGGAAGGCAGCGATTTCTGCCACCGCCTGGTGTATCACGGGCGTGAAGTCTGTACGGCGCGGACGAAGCCGTACTGTGACAAGTGCTGTCTGCAGGATATCTGCGCGAAGGCAGGCGTGGAGTAGAAAGTCTGAAAAAGTCATGGAAACAGATGCAGATAGGAAAAGGATGACAGGAGGCAGAAAAATGGACGAAGAACGGCAGGAGACAGCGGATTGGCGTATCGTCTGGCAGATGTTTTTTCCGTGCGTCATCAGCGATTTAATCGGCGGATGTGTGGAGGTGCTGGGACATCTGGAGGGAAATGCGGGAAGAACCGTGTCGTCGTTTCTTACATTTGCCGTGATTTATCCATTTTACTGGCGGAGGATCCAGAAAAAGAAAGAAAACAGGCGCATAGCAGAGGCAGACGGGATGAAAGAGCAGGTCTCTCCACAGATAAAGACGACAAAGGGAGAGAAAAGTGGATATTTCTGGGAAAAAGTGCCGGATGTGTGGAAAATCCTGCTGGGGGCAGCTGCGTTCAGCGCTGTGTTTAACATGATTTTCTGGGCATTAGAAAAAAAGGAGATTTTCCTGGGAGTGCTGCATATTGCAGTGCAAAAGGTTCGGATGACTGGGCAGGCAGCTGAAGCGGTGTCTCTGTGTTTGAAAATGCCTCAGGGGGATATGCTTGCGGCAGCTCTGGGAAAAGGTGCGTCGGAGGGCGCCGCCGCTTTATTTTCCGGCGCCCTGTGGCAGCAGTTCTTTCTCATGGGCATTGCCGCCCCGCTTTCCGAAGAACTGCTGTTTCGCGGCATTTTATTTGAGCGCCTGCGTATGGCGCTCCCATTTTTCTGGGCGGCACTTGGATCGGCGGCATTTTTCGGGTTGGTGCATGGAAACTGGGCGCAGGGGATTTATGCGGCGCTCATGGGACTGATACTGGCGTGGCTGTATGAAAAAAAGAACCGTCTGTGGGAACCTGTGTTATTTCACAGTGTAGCAAATTTGACGGCGATGCTGATGCGGGTGCTTCTCTGGCACTGGTGAGGACATAAGAATACAAACAATTTCGAGAACGCAGGATTGTGTTTGCTCGAAGAAAGAACAGGAGGAGATACTACGATGCTTTCATTTGCAAGCGATTATACAGAGGGCGCCTGCGAGGAGATACTTCAGAAGCTGGCGGAGACGAACCGGGAGAGTCTGCCGGGATATGGCATGGACCGGTACTGCCAGAGTGCCGCCAGAAAAATACAGGAGGCGACCGGATGCCCGGAGGCGGAGGTTTATTTTCTGGTGGGCGGTACCCAGACGAATGCGGTCGTGATCAGCAGCATTCTTGCACCGTATGAGGGCGTAGTGGCAGCGCAGACAGGGCACGTGAGTATTCATGAAGCCGGGGCGATCGAGTACACCGGGCATAAGGTGTTGCAGCTTCCGGAAAAAGATGGGAAGATTGATCCGGCGGATCTGCAGGAATATCTGCAAAATTTCGAGGCGGACGCAAACAATGATCATATGGTATTTCCGGGAATGGTGTATCTTTCCCATCCGACGGAATACGGAACCTTATACAGCCGGAAGGAGCTGCAGGCGATCTCGGAGATCTGCCGTTCGTATGAAATCCCGCTCTATCTGGACGGAGCGCGTCTTGGATATGGTCTGGCGGGAGAGGAAAATGACCTGAGTCTTTCGGAGATCGCGCATCTGTGTGATGTGTTTTATATCGGCGGCACGAAGGTGGGCGCATTCTGCGGAGAGGCAGTTGTATTTGGTGAGAAGAAGAATGTTCCGGCGCATTTTATTACCCGGATCAAGCAGCAGGGCGCGCTGCTGGCAAAGGGACGCCTGCTGGGAATCCAGTTTGACGTGCTGTTTACAGACGGGCTGTACGAGCGCCTGGGACGCCATGCGGTAGAGATGGCGGCGGCTTTAAAGAAAGGGTTAAAACAGCGCGGTTATACGTTTTTCCGTGAGTCCCCGACCAACCAGCAGTTTGTGATCTTGGAAAATGACCGGATGGAGCAGATTGAAAAAGAGGTTTCCGTGAGCTTCTGGGAGCGGTATGACGAGGATCACACCGTTGTCCGTTTTGCGACGAGCTGGGCGACCAGAGAGGCGGATCTGGAACATTTGTGGGAGATTTTAGATCGGATTGAGGCAGAAAGAGAGAAGTAGAGATGGAACGTAATGTAACGATGGCGGAGATTTCAGATGGAAAGCTGTACAGCCGGGACGATATGGTAAAAGCCGGATGCGATGATTGCCGGGGCTGTTCGGCGTGCTGCCACGGAATGGGTAATTCGATCGTGCTGGATCCATATGATGTGTACCGTCTGACCGCTCTGCGCGGGGACACGCTGGAACATCTGCTGGAGGAAAAAAAGGTGGAGTGGAACGTCGTGGACGGACAGATTCTGCCAAATCTGGCGCTCCGGAGCGGGGCGGATGAAGCCTGTGGGTTTCTCGATGAAGCAGGGCGCTGCCGGATCCATGCATACCGGCCGGGCATCTGCCGCCTGTTTCCACTGGGGCGCTTTTATGAAAATGGAAGTTTCCAGTATTTTCTCCAGATTCATGAGTGCAAAAAGGAAAACCGGACGAAAGTCAAAGTGAAAAAATGGATCGATACGCCGGATTTAAAGCGGTATGAGGCGTATATCAGCCGGTGGCATTATTTCTTAAAAGATATAAGAATGGCGGAAACGGAGGCGGCGCAGAACCTTTTGGCAGAACCATGCATCGGAACACCGGAGGAACAGGAGATACAGAAGAAAAACCGTGCTGCTGCGGCAGCCGAGCGCGAAAAACGGCGCAATCTGTTGATTATGAAATTGTTCTATCTGCTTCCGTATGATGGAGAGAAGGACTTTTACGAGCAGTTTGAAAAGCGGATGCAGATGGCGGAGCGGAGTTTGCGATAAATCCTTTGTTGAAGACAAATCCGCAAGGATGTTTGCCCGCAGCTGTGAAGAGGCTGAACCGTTTTGACAGAGTGAAATAAGAAAGGAGATTACCGATGCTTCGGATAGATTTTCACACCCACACCACGTTCTGCGACGGAAAGAGTACGCCGCGGGAGATGGTGGAGGCGGCATACCGGATGGGAATGACCGATTTTGGTGTTTCAGGACATGCTGATTTTTCGATGTTTGAGCCGGGATTCGGGATGGACGACGAGAAGCTTCGTCAGTATACCGAAGAACTTCAAGAACTCCGGGAGGAATACCGGGGAAAGATGAATCTCTATATCGGGATCGAGCTGGATGGACTGGGACCGGTGCAGAAAGCAGAGTACGCGATCGGCTCGACCCATGCGCTCATCAAGGATGGCAAGTATGTTTGTGTGGATGATACGGAAGAGAAACTGGTAAAAGCAGTCGAGACGCTGTGGCATGGTGACTGGTACGCCTTTGCACGGGAGTATTTCGAGGCAGAGGCGCAGATTTATGACCGGACAAAATGCGATTTCATCGGACATTTTGACCTGTTGACAAAATTTAACGAGGGATATAAACATTTTGATGAGACGAAAGACGCCTATCTGGAACCGGCGATCACGGCGATGCACAAACTGGCGGCTCTGGGGATTCCGTTTGAGATCAACACAGGCGCCATGTCCCGCGGCTACCGGAGTGCGCCGTACCCGTCCGCAGCTCTGTTAAAAGAGCTGTGTGCCTGCGGCGGACGTATCCTTATCAACTCCGACAGCCACAGTGCCGACACGATCGGATATGGGTTTAAGCAGGCGCAGGAGCTGGCGGTGGCGTGTGGATTTAAAAGTGTGTGTGCCCTGAAACCGGGTGGCGGATTTAGGGAGATACTTCTTGTATAAAAAAGACAGAAAGAAAAATATACAAATTCTAAATTTCAACCTTAAAAATGCTGAAAATAAAGCCGAAATATTTTTATTTTTAGTGAATCGTTTTCAGAGAACCCTGCTATAATATGAGCCGTAACAAGGAGATAGATACTTAACAAAACCCCATGGCTGAGGGCTGCTAAGCACAATGTGTTTTCCACACAGGGTGTGCGGAAGGCGCAGATCAGATTTTTGGAGGAAAAGACAAATGACTACTTTAAAAGCTGAAAAAAGAAGCATGGATGTTAAGGCAAAGAGACTCAGAAGAGAAGGCTATGTAACAGGCAACGTATTTGGCAAGAAGATTCAGGGCTCCATTCCTGTTAAGATGGAAAAGAAAGACGTGGATCGTCTGCTGAAGACCGAGACCAAGGGCGGACAGATTATGCTGGATGTAGAAGGTGAAGTCTACGATGTCCTGATCAAGGAAGTTGACTATGATGCAATGGCAAATCAGGTTGTAGAGATAGATTTTCAGGCGCTGGTAAGCAATGAGAAGGTTCATTCCGTTGCTGAGATTATCTTCGAGAACCACGACAAGGTAGAAGCTGGCGTTCTGCAGGAGGTACTGAAAGAAGTATCGTACCGCGCATTACCGGCTGCACTGGTTGAGAAAGTCAAAGTTGATGTTGGTGAGATGGAGATTGGTGATACGATTCGTGTCAAAGACCTTTCGATCGCAAAAGATAAAGACGTTGATATTCTGACCGATCTGGAGGCAGTAGTTGCTACCGTCACAGCGGTTCACAACAATGTACCGGAGACCGATGAAGAGGCTGACGCAGAAGAAGCTAAATAATTGAAGCGCAGTGCCAGGATGAAGCGAAACGGGATGCTGTCCGCAAGGCAGATAAAAAGTTTCGCGGAATGATTGAAACATGAGAAAAGGCGGATGTACTGACCAGATGGTCGGTATATCCGCTTTTGAATTTTGTATGAACTTTTTTACAGACGGTAAAAGAAGATGAGGTTATGGCTCCATATATGCGTCATAAATTTCCGGATCAATATTCTCGCGGATACTCTCATATACGCTTCCAGCCGCCTTCCGGATGGCATCGCGCGTTTCATCCGAGAGAGTTAAAATCGCGGTGCCGCTCGCTTCGATCGTAGCGATACGGTCAAAGATGCGCGCGTCGGACTGTTCTCTGGCATACTCGGTCGCGGTTTTGGCTGCCTGCGTCATGATTTCCTGTTCTTCCGGAGTCAGGTTCTGGAAGAAATCGTCATTGACAATCAGGGAGATCAGATGCGGCAGGTGGTTCGTCTCGACCACATAATCCTGCTGTTCGTAGAGACGATTGGAGACAATGACCTCATACGGGTTCTCCTGCGCGTCGATCGTGTGCTGCTGGAGACCGATATACACCTCGCTGAAGGTCATCGGCGTCGGATTGGCGCCGATTGCTTTCCAGAATGCGAGATGATAGCTGTTTTCCATGGTACGGATTTTCTGCCCTTTGAAATCCGCCAGGGAGTAAACCGGTTTATTTGTGCTCATGATGCGGAATCCTTGATCTGCCATGCCGAGCAGGTGGTAACCGCCGTCGGTGTACACCTGGCTGATGAGATTGTAAAAATCCGGATCATCCAGCTTTTTGCGGCAGTCATCCAGCGAATCAAAGACGCATGGAAGGTCAAAAACGGCGAGATCCTTCATGAAAGAAACCTGAGGGGCGGTGTTCTGCACGACAAATGGGATATCGCCGTCCGCGCACGTTTCGAGCAGGTCGCGGTCACCGCCGAGTGTGGAGTTGGCGTAAACCTGAATCCGCATTGCGCCGTTGCTTAAGTCATGTACTTCCTCCGCAAATTTTTCGGCAAACAGCTGTGTTACCGTGTCCTCCGGACTGGCGGTCGCCAGTGGCCAGGAATAGCGCTGTTCTTCCTGGCTGGAGGCGCAGCCGCTCAGCGTGAGCGAGGCGCCGAATAAAAGAACCGACGAAGAAATGAGCGCCGCAGCGAATCGGGAAGAAGTCCGGCATCGGCGGGACACTAGGTTTGAAATATAAATCATAATGGGAGATCCTTTCAAATTTAAAAACATCCATTTCATATGTGAAATATTCCATTCACAGCCTGAAAGCGTGAAGCAAGTCGTTATATGAAATCTTTCGGAACTTCAACATTTCCAAGCGTCCATTCAGCATTATAACAATCCCAGCGACAAAGCCGGTATAAACGTAATCAGCAGCAGCGCCACCAGGAACAATCCAATCATCGGCATCGCTTTTTTGGCGATCGCCATGATCGGGACGTCGGTCAGGGAGCTGGCGACAAAGAGGTTGACGCCGATCGGCGGGGTTACGAAGCCGATTGCCAGATTGACAACCATGATCACACCGAACTGGACTGGATCCATGTTGATCGCTGTCACGATCGGGAGCAGGATCGGGGTCAGAATCAGGATCGCCGGGGTTGTATCCATGACCATTCCCACGATAAGCAGGAACAGGTTGATGACAAGCAGGATCATGACCGGGCTGTTGAAATGCTCCAGGATAAAGCTGCTGACCGCCTGCGGCACCTGCATCAGGGTCAGGACTCTGGAAAATGCCGTGGAAGCTGCCAGAATAAAGAGGATCGGTGTGAATGTGCGGATCGCTTCCACAAAAATCGGCGGGATATCCCGGAATTTCATGGTCCGGTAGAGGAACAGGCTGACAAACAGGGCATAGAAAACGGAGATAACCGCTGCTTCCGTGGGGGAGGCGATGCCGCTGTAGATACAGCCAAGGATGATGACCGGGCTTAAGAGAGCGAAAAAGCTTTCGCGCAGCACCCGGAACAGCCCTTTTTCGTGCAGCAGATGGATTTCAGCGTGGATTTTTTCTCTATCTTCGCCGTAACGCCGGCAGTGATAGATGGCATACAGCATCAGGAGCAGACCAATCATCAGACCTGGAATGACGCCGGCTAAGAACAGGCTGCTGACAGAGGCACCGGATGCCATGCCGTACATGATAAACGGGATACTCGGCGGAATGATAACGCCCAGACCGCCTGCGACTGCCACGATCGCGGTAGAGAAAGTCCGGTCATAGCCGAGGGCGCTTAAAATCGGGATCGTCATGCTTCCGACGGCTGCGACGGTTGCCGGGGCAGAGCCGGAGATAGCGCCGTAGAAGAGGCAGGTCACGATGACCGCGCATGGCATACCGGCGGTAAAATTGCCAAGAAAGAAGGCGAATACGTCAAACAGCTTCTTGGAAATACCGCCCTTTGCCATGATGATGCCGGATAAGACGAACATCGGCACGGCGAGCAGGGGAAAAGAATCCAGTCCGCCGAACATGGCGCGGATCAGATACTTAGCGCCGACCGTGAAGGACGGGTCAAAAACGGAAGGGAGAACCGAGGCGATACCGAGCGTGATCGATACCGGGATCGCGATGACAAGCAGCACGACAAAGATAACAAATAAGAGAGCAGCAGGCATCAGTGTTCCTCCTTTCCAGATGGTGTATTTGCCTCGATGAGAGATTCGATTTCATTGGATTCCTTTTCCGGCATATCTGCATTTGCATGGATAAAGGATTCCGGTGTATTGCGCTCCGGGTGGGCCGGATCGTAGACATCTTCGCCGCGGGCAACCTTAAATTCGATGATCCAGCGCTGCAGAATGCGGAATGTTACCAGAAGAAAGGAAACAAACGGCGCTGCCTGAATATAGTACATCGGAATCCCGCAGGCGGGGGATAACTGTCCGCTGTGAATGGCGGACATCATGTAAGAGTATGCAAATGGGATCATATAGAGGAAAAAAATCAGCTCAAAGGTGTGGTTGACAACCTTAAAAAGAGCTTTACCTCTGCGTGGAAAGGTAGCGACGAACTGTTCGATCTTGATAGACAGGCACTTTTTGCTGCAATAGCTGACGCTTAAAAAACCGCTCCAGATAAAGAGAAAACGGGTAACCTCCTCGGACCAGGACAGCGACTGCCCAAGCGCGTAGCGGGAAAATATCTGGATTCCCATAATGAGTGTCATCGCAGCCAGCATGACAACCAGCAGAAATTCTTCCAGGTTTTCATCCAGCCAGTGAAGTGTTTTTTTCATGAATAATCCCCTTGTAAATACGGATAATAGGTTGCTGTTTATGCAGGCACGTTTGAAAACGGATGTGCCGCTTGATAACAATAATAGACCTGCGATGGAGGTAGCAGGTCTTGAGTGTCTCGCGGAGAATCCCTCCGTACCCGCAGGTACAAGGATTTCCGGGAGTAAAAAAATAGGTGGCTAAAAGTATAATATAGGCACTTTTGGAACCGAAAGTGCCGTAAGATAGCGTGGTGGCAGCTGGAATTTGCCGTATTTAAATGCGAAGCCACGGCAAATTCAGTTACTGGGCACGTTAGCGTGAACAGTAACCGAATAACTGGATAAGCCAGATATTACATCGCACTATGAAGCAGTCCCAGTACAGTCTCCAGCTCCTTTACGCCCATCTGACCCGGTGCGGATGCTTTCTTGGCAGCGCCGAAGGTCATGGAAGAACCAAATACCTCGCCGCAGAGACGGCTGATAACGCCGGTGCCAGCCATCGACATGGTAATGATTGGACGGTCCGCATAGAGGGAAGTCATTTCCTCAGTGGCAGAGAGAAGTGTTAAAACATCTTTCTTGTTCTGCGGCATAACTGCGATCTTCGGGATATCTGCATTCATATCCTGCATCTTACGCAGGCGGTAGATGATGTCGGATTTCTCCGGCGTCTTGTGGAAGTCATGGTTGGAAGCGATGACTTTCACGCCAGCCGCATGTGCGCCGTCGATGATCTTGGTTACAATCGCGTCGCCGGTAAAGATCTCTACGTCAATGAAATCGACATAGCCGGTCTGAGCTGCCTTGATGTTCAGCTTTGCGTAATCTTCCGGCTCGATGGATTTCTCGCCGCCCTCTTTGGAGGTACGGAAAGTCATCAGAATCGGAGTCTCGCCGAGAACGGCACGCAGTTCCTTTAAGACGTCTTCTACCTTCTCAAAATCAAAGACACCTTCGAACCAGTCTACACGCCATTCTACCACATCAATCGGAATAGAATCAAACGTTTTGGCCTCGTCGATGATTTCCTGTTTGGTAACGCCTACGATCGGAACGATGATCTTCGGTGTGCCGGAGCCGATTTCGATATTTCTAACTTTGATAGTATTCATAATCAGAGAATCCTTTCATTTTATCAATAAATATTTATTCGTCGCTTTCTGCCAGAGACACCATTTTCGCGTAGCGGGCATTGACAAAGAGTCCTAAGAGAACGCCGATGGCAGTCAGTATGATATTCATTATCATAACATGGGATGGTGCCATTTTGGAAGCGGCAGTCAAAATTGTGTAATTACATAAGGAAGAAGCAATCATAACCAGTGCGGTTACGGTTCCCTTGATCTTTGGGAACAGCATGTTGCAGACGGAGGTTACAATCTGTAACAGACCGCCCGCGCCTGCCCAGCCGATGATGAAAGCGCCTGCAATCATAAGGGTCTGGCTGTGACCGATGAGTACGGCAACCAAAGTAACGAGGCAGATAACCGGGTAAACGAGGATGAAACGTACATCCTTGATTTTACGGGTCAGCAGGGAGGTGACAACGAGCGCCATCAGGGTACCTGCGGAATAGTAGGTCTGCATGATGGACGGGTTCGCCCAGCCTGCATTTTCTTTTGCGAAGTTCTGCGCGCAGTTTAACCATAACTGGAAGGTACCGGTGCAGGTGAAACCAATCACGATCATGGCGATGGACTCAAACGAAAGATTTGTGTGTTTTAAGCTGGCGATGAGTCCCTCGGATTTGCCCTCTGCCTTCTGCTCAGAATCTGGCAGCGGGAACAGGAAAATAAGTACAAATAAAACAGCGTAAATAATACCGCATCCGATAAATAACGGATTGTAAGATACCATGCCGGTGGCGGTGGTTGTCACAGCAACACCGAGTACGAACGGCAGAAGCATCTGCGCGATCGCAATGAAAAATTTGATTCCCATGGTAGCGACACCCGGAGCGCTGCTGATAATCTCGGCAACCGCCGGATAGATACCGGTATCAAGGAACGAGTTGGAGATACCTCCGATGATTGCACATACATAAGCGATTTGATAGCCGCCGTTTTGTCCGGCGCTGAATGCGAAAGCAAGTCCAATCAGGTAAACCGCGTAGGAGGCGCTGCCGATCGCGGTTGAGATGCGGCGTCCCAGTTTGTCGGAAAGTGGTCCGGCAAATGGAAGTGCAATCAGACGTCCGAGTCCTAAAGCAGCGGAAATCGCGGTGATCGCCATTGCCTCAACGCCCCAGGCTGCGGCAAGCGCTTCCTTGATGACTGCCTGTCCGAGAATCGAACAGCCGACGCCATGGATAAAGTAGTTTAAGTACATGATAAGTGCACTTGGCAGATATTTCTTGTTCATGATTTTCTCCTTAATTCAAGATCCGCCTGCCGGGCTGCCGTTTCGGAAACCGGGCGGATGATGGCTGATGTTCTGTCACAAACACAAAGGAGATGCCGATATAAAAAGTTCTGTTTTAGTGTTAAAAAAATAACACGTTTGATGCCTTTATTCTAACAATTATTATAGCCGAAGTCTAATACTTTTATAGCAAAAAAACAATGCATTTTAAGCATTAATGTGTTATAAATATGGTATAGTATATGTAAAAGAAGATTTTGCCGGAACTCGGTTAAAAGAAAAAATCGAAAGAATGGACACAAAAATATGAAAATTAATTCATATAAATGAAATATAAACTGCACAAAAGAGTCATGTTTACGGCAGCCATTACATTAATAGTGGAAGTTTGGTGTGATGCATTTACGGCTGATATTGCGAAGAGTTAATACGAAGATACATAAAGACGGGGGACGTTAGGAATGACATTGAATCAGATTTTATATTTTCAGAAGATAGCGAATCTGGAAAATTATCATCAGGCGGCGGAAGAATTATATATATCACAGCCATCCCTGAGCCGGTCGATGGCATCACTGGAAAATGAGCTGGGCGTGACGCTCTTTGAAAAAGAAGGACGCGGGGTGACTCTGACGAAGGCGGGGAGGATGTTTTTGGAGTACGCGGACCGGATTCTCACAGACTGCCACATCGCGGTCGGGAAAATGCGGGAGATTTCGATGGATGGGGGAAAGATCGACATCGGTTACGTGTTTCCGCTGGCCGGCCACTATATCCCGCACCGGGTCAAGCTCTTTTTAGAACAGCCGGAAAATCAAAAGGTTGTGTTTAATTTCTGGCAGAATCACACACCGGCAATTGCAAAAAAGGTAAAAACGGGTGAATTAGATGTAGGCTTTGGCGGCTGTCTGGAAAAGGATGACATGGAATTTTTTCCGGTGGCGAACCAGAAGCTTGTTATCATCACACCGAAGGATCATCCGCTGGCGCAGCGGGAGAGGATTCCATTTGCGGAGCTGAACCGGTATCCGGTAATTGGATACGATAAGGACTCCTGGATGGGGACGCGCACCCGCGCGCTCTATGCGAAATACAACATCCAGCCGGACATTGTCGTGGAGTGCCCGGACGAATATTCGATCGTCGCGCTGGTGCGGGAGAGTTTTGGCATCGCACTGATGCCGCGCACGGACATTCTGGAGCTTTCTCCGGGAGTCTGTATTCACCCGATTGAAAATTTGGACATTTATCACCAGATTTTTATGTTCTGGATGAAAGAACGCTACCGGCTTCCGGCGGTGGAACGCTTTATTGAATATATGAAACAGCAGGCGCGTCAGGACGGTCTGCAGGCGGAACGGGAAACCGATAGCAAAAACGTATTGAAAATTTACCTGAAAGATATTGTTAATTTTTAAGCAAAACGGTTATGATAAAAGTGTCACAAACACAGGGATGCCTCTCATGCAATGGAGAAGGAGAATTTCATCATGAAGAGCAAATACCCGAAAATTTTTGAACCGATTACCATTAAGCGCATGACAATCAAAAACCGTGTTGCCATGACGCCGATGGGTACTAACTATGGCGAGACGAGCGGTGAGATGAGCAACCGCCATATGAATTATTATTCCCTGCGTGCCAAGGGAGGAACTGGTCTGATTATTCTGGAGAATGCCAATATTGAATATCCGGTTGGTTCCAATGGCACAAGCCAGATCCGCATCGATCACGACAGCTTTATGCCGCGTTACTATCAGTTAGTCGAGAATCTTCACAAGAATGGCGCGATGGTAGCGATTCAGGTCAACCATGCGGGTGCTTCTGCATCCTCTGCCAGAACCGGTATGGAGACGGTGTCTTCCTCCAATATCCCGACCAAGGCAGGCGGCGAGATTCCGCGTCCGATGACAAAGGAAGAGATCCTGACGACCGTAAAAAAATACGGCGAGGCGGCGAAACGTGTACAGGCGATCGGATTTGATGCGATTGAGATCCACTGCGGTCATTCTTATCTGATGAGTCAGTTTATTTCCCCGTATTACAACAAAAGAACCGATGAATTCGGCGGCTCTGTCGAGAATCGTCTCCGTTTCCCGAAGATGGTTCTGGAAGAGGTGCGGAAAAATGTAGGTCCGTGGTTCCCGATCATCGTCCGTATCTCTGCGGAAGAGCGCGTGCCGGGCGGCAACACGCTGGAAGACACACTGGAATACCTCGAATATCTGGATGAGTACGTAGATATGTACGATGTATCCTGCGGTCTGAACCCGTCCTTACAGTATCAGATTGACTCGAACTTCCTGCCGGATGGCTGGCGTTCCTACATGGCAAGAGCCGTGAAAGATAAATTTGGTAAACCGGTTATCAATGCGGGCAACTACCGCGATCCGGAGGTCGTTGAGAAAGTATTGGAGAGCGGCGATGTCGATATTGTCGGCATGGGACGCGGACTCATTGCAGAGCCGAACTGGGTCAGCAAGGTGCAGAACGGTGAGGAAGAGATTCTCCGTAAATGTATCTCCTGTAACGTCGGCTGTGCGGGCAACCGAATCGGCGTCAACCGCCCGATCCGCTGTACCGTCAACCCGGCTGTTCCGGAGGGCGATATCTACAAGAAGCTGAAAGTCAATAAAAACTGCAACGTAGTTGTAGTCGGCGGCGGTACAGCCGGTCTGGAAGCAGCCTGCACGGCAGCCGAGGTTGGATGCAACGTATTCTTATTAGAAAAGAGTGGTAAATTAGGCGGACTTTCCACCTTCATCTCCGACCTGCCAAGCAAGAACCGTATGAAAGACTTCCCGAAATATCTGGAAGCACGTGCGAAGAGACTGAAAAACCTGTATGTTTTCCTGAACTGCGAGGCAACCGTGGACAAGATCAAACAGTTCAAGCCGGATATCATTGTCAACGCAACCGGTTCCGTTCCAGTCGTTCCGCCGATCAAGGGACTCAAGGAAAACATCGCAGCCGGTCATGTCGATACCATTTTCGAGATGATTCAGAAAGTAAAAGCCGGAGAATACCCGGATGATTTCTGCAAGGGCAAAAAAGTGGTTGTAGTCGGCGGCGGCTCCGTTGGTCTGGATGTTGTGGAGTATTTCGCACCGCGCGGCGCGAAGTGTACCATCGTGGATATGCTCCCGCAGATTGGTATGATGGCAGATCCGATCACGAAATGTTCCATGCGTGAGACACACGACAAATATGGTGTGAAAGAGTATGTGAATACTGCGCTGCAGGAAGTCAAAGAAAATGCATTTACCGTGAAGCTGCCGGATGGCACGATCGAGGATCTGAACTTTGACCTCGGCTTCAACTGTCTGGGAATGCGCGCCAACAATCCGATTCTGGCACAGCTTGAAGAAGCATTTGACAACACAGATACCTTCATTTACCCGATCGGAGACTCTGTCCGCGCCCGCCGTATCATGGAGGGAACGATGGAAGGACGTGCGATTCTGAACGTGCTGGAAGCGAGAGGATTTTTAGAGCTGGCACCATTGGAGTAGGGAATTGAATATTGCATTTGAAAGATTCTGACTGTTCGCTGAACGAATGATATCGTTTTATTTAATTATAAAAAATAGAGAAGAAAAGAGGAAATTATCATGCCAAACATTACAGGACATACCGAATTAGTAGGATTAATGGCTTACCCGATCCGTCATACACAGTCTCCGACCACCCACAACCTTGCCTATGACAAGAATGGCGACGATGTTATCCAGCTTGCGTTCGAGGTAGACAACGATACCCTGGAAGCAGCGGTTGAGAGTATCCGTGCGCTGAAGATGCTGGGTTCCAACATCTCCATGCCGAACAAGACCGTCGTTCACAAATATCTGGATGAGGTAGACGAGGCTGCAAAGCTGTGCGGCGCGATCAACACTGTAGTCAACACCCGTGACAAAGACGGCAATGTAACCGGATACCTGAAGGGTTACAACACGGACGGTATGGGCTACTGGCAGGGAATCAAGGAAGAAGGCATTGATTTCAAGGGAATGAAGATGGTTCTCATCGGTACCGGCGGTGCAGCAACCGCTATCGCAGTACGCGGCGCACTGGACGGCATTGCAGAGCTGCATATCTTCAATATCAAAGATAAATTCTATGCACGCGGCGAGGAGATCGTTGATATCATCAACAAGAACTCTAACTGCAAGGCCGAGATGCATGACCTGGGCGATCTGGCACTCTTAAAAGAGAAAATGCACGAAGCAGACATTTTCTGTGATGCAACCGGCGTTGGTATGCACCCGCTGGAGGATCTGTCCAATATCCCGGATCCGTCCTATTTCCGCAAGGATCTGATCGTAACTGATACAGTATATGCACCGCGTGAGACTGTGATGATGAAGCAGGCCAAAGAAGCTGGCTGCACCCGCGTATACAACGGCATGAGCATGATGCTGTTCCAGGCGCTGATCGCGATTGAACTGTATACAGGAAAATCAACACCGGTGGATTACATGAAGGAGAAGCTGGGAATCTAATTAAACTATATCCCCTACAGTTATACCTGCTATTCCGCATTAGCACTTGCGTTCATATCCTGATTCGGGTATAATAATAAAACACACTTTCAATGTAAAGTGCAAAAGTGATTTGAATGAATACAAGTGAAGAAGGATGAGACAGATGGATGAATTAAAGAAGCTGCGAAATGATTTGGACATGTGCGACGAGATTCTGATCGATGCCCTGCGGATGCGCTGCCAGATTATCCAGGAGATTACAAATTATAAACAGAAAAACGGACTTCCGATTTACCAGGCAGAGGAGGAAGAGCGCAAGAAGAGCAAGATGCTTGCGAAGCTGGATGATTATGAATACAAAAAGTCAATCATGGCAGTTTACGACAGCGTCCTCTACCGGAGCAAACGGATCCAGTCCCATGAGTTGTTTGGATTCAATATTTTCTTGATCGGATTTATGGGAGTCGGAAAGAGTACCGTTTCGAATGCACTGCAGAATACCTTTGCGATGGATGTGGTGGAAATGGATGAAATGATCGCGAAAAAGAACAACATGAGCATTTCCGAGATCTTCGATCTGCACGGCGAGGCATATTTCCGCAACGAGGAGACAAACCTGCTGAAGGAAGTAGGGAAAGAGAAAAATAAGATTGTATCCTGCGGCGGCGGTGTGGCGATGCGGGAGGTCAATGTACAGGAGATGCGAAAGAGCGGCAAGGTTATACTTCTGACCGCGAAGCCGGAGACGATTCTGGAGCGTGTCAAAGAGAACCATGACCGTCCGCTTCTGGAAAATAATAAGACAGTGGAATATGTTTCCGAACTGATGGAGAAGCGCAGACCGGCGTATGAAGCGGCAGCGGATATTGTGATCGCGACCGATGGAAAATCAGCGAATGAGATCTGCGAGGAGATCATTGCACAGGTGAAGAAGTTTAAATAATGTGACTGCTCAGAAAGTTCTGACAGAGAAAACGAAAGGGGAAAAAAGATGTCGAATCATATCACAGGACACACAGGTTTACTTTGTTTACTGGGAAGCCCGGTCGCACACAGTGTTTCGCCGGAGATGCACAACGAGGCGTGCAGCCAGTTGGGTCTGGATTATACATATCTGGCGTTTGATGTGCCGGAAGAGAAGATGCCGCAGGCGGTTGAGGGACTGCGGACGATGGGCGCGCGCGGCTGGAATATCACGATGCCGGGCAAAAATATCATGTGCAAGCTGGCAGACAAGGTTTCACCGGCTTCCGAGATTTCCGGCGCCTGCAATACGATTGTCAACGACGACGGTGTTCTGACTGCTTATACGACCGATGGCGTCGGATTTATGCGTGCAGTTGCAGAAAATGGTGTAGACATCATTGGCAAGAAAATGACGCTTTTAGGCGCTGGCGGCGCCGCAACCGCGATTCTTGTACAGGCAGCTTTAGATGGCGTGGCAGAAATTAACGTATTTAACGTCAAGGACGCGTTCTATCCGAGAGCCGAGGAGATTGTAAAGAAACTGAACGAGCGCACAGGGTGCAAGGTAACCCTGCATGATTACTCCGATTCGGAGATCCTGCGCCAGTCTATCGCAGACAGCGCGATTCTGGTAAATGGTACTTCCGTCGGTATGGCTCCGAAGACAGACAACACGATCATTACTGATACAACGATGTTCCACAAAGACCTGTTCGTATTCGATGTCATCTACAATCCTCAGGAGACCCGTTTACTGCGCGAAGCAAGAGCGGCAGGCTGCAAGACCAGCAACGGTATGTACATGCTTCTCTATCAGGGAGCTGCATCCTTTGAACTCTGGACAGGACAGCAGATGCCGGTGGAGATCATTAAAGAAAAATATTTTACAAAATAGGATTTGAAAAACGGCACACCGCATTCTCGTTACTTAGTGATGAGAATGCGGTGTGCCGTTTTTCATCATTTATAAACCTTTATGCCCACAAATCTGCTCCTCCAGCACACTCATCAGCACCTTCATATCAATCGGCTTCGCCACATGATCATTCATTCCGGATTCCAGAGCCCGCTCTTTATCCTCTGTAAATGCATTCGCTGTCATCGCAACGATCGGAATGCCAGCCTTCTTCTTATCCGAAAACCGCCGGATCGCCCGCGTTGCCTTGTAGCCGTCCATGATCGGCATCTGGATATCCATCAGAATCAAATCATAATAATCTTCCGACGCTTTTTGCAGCATTTCCAGGCAGGCAACCCCGTCATTTGCCCGTTCGACCAAAAGCCCCTCGCGGGTCAAAAGTTCGATGGAAATTTCGGCGTTCAGATCATTATCCTCCGCAAGAAGAATCCGGCAGCCGGATAGAGTCTGGGCAGCTGTTTCATCGAATGCGGTAGGCTCTGTTTCTTCCTGCGAGGAAATCCGGCATGGGATCCGGACAGTAAACGTTGAACCTTCTCCGAGCTTGCTCTTTACCTCGATCGTTCCATGCATCAGATCCACCAGATTTTTCACGATTCCCATGCCAAGCCCGGTGCCTTCAATGCCGCTGACGGTGGAAGAACGCTCCCGTGAAAATGATTCAAAAATATGCGACTGGAATTCCTCGGAAATGCCGATGCCGGTATCGGTGATTGCGATTTCTGTGATACACCAGCCGTCCGTTTCACCAGGCTCCTGGCGGAGGGCACAGGAGATCGTCCCGCCCTTGGCGGTATATTTGATTGCATTGCTCAAAATATTCAATATAATTTCGGACATATACGTCATGTCAATGTAGATATATGGGTACGAAATGTCCTTGGTCACATGAAAATGCTGCTGTTTTTCTTCCAGGGCAGTCTGAACCATGACGATACAGGAATCAAAACTTTTCTCAGTCTGGACGGAGGTTTCTTCAATGTGTATCTGGTTATTCTCAATCTGTGAAAACTGAAGAATATTGTTGATGATAGAGAGCATCTTTTCACCGGAAATATGGATCTTGTCCATATATTCACCGATTTTTTCCGGTTCCTGCAGATGGTTTCTGGCAAGTTCTGCATAACCGAGGATCGCATTCATCGGTGTCCGGATATCATGCGACATATTGAACAGGAAGGTCGATTTCGCCTTGTTGGCTGCCTCTGCTGCTTTTGCGGTCTGTTCCAGAAGCTGCTGCTGGGTGAGTTCTCTGGACTTCTGGTTCTTTGTATAAAAATAGGAAATAACAATTAGCAGAAGTGCTATCATGCTCGCGGCAGCGGCGATTCCAAAGGAGGAACGGTTGATCGCCTCAATCGATCGGTAAGTGTCTTCCATATCAATCTCGATACAAAGGGCACCGAGAATGTCATTGGTTCCGTCGGAGGCAATGACCGGATAGCAGGCGGTAAAAATATGCCCCCATGTGGTATCAATGATCTTTTGTGAGTGGATCGTTTTGCCGGAGAGGGCAGCTTCCAGATACGGAACCATTTCCTCTTCCAGGTAGGTGCCCGGATAAGCAAAATCAGGTGCTTCCAGATCCAGGCCATCGATCAGGTAGATGGGTTTTCCGCCCGGTCCACGCTTGGCAGTGTATAAGTAGCGCGTCGAATTGAGGCTGCGAAGCTCATTTAAATAAGACTGCAGGCTTCGATACTGCGCGGAGTTCATATCGGATTTTGTATGGATCTGTTCAAAATCTGCCCGCGTCAGCCGGCTCGATATCGCCCGGTGAACCGCGTCCGAACAGGAAATATTCCGTTCTACGGCGGCGCTCAGGGTGATGCGGCTGTTGCTTTTCAGCAGTGCAACGGTGTATAAGGAAATGAAAAATACTGCCAGAAGAAGCAAAAAGGTAAAGTTAAAGGCATGATAAGAAAAGCTTCTTGATGGGATATTTTCGTTGGATGGATGGTTCATAAGTTAGATTCAACTTTCATGTAAATGCAGGGTTTATAGTTAAAAAACAGATCGAGTTGTTGATAATAAATGTAACATAAAACAGGTAAATCGGCAAGAAAGATATGCTTACATGAAAATTTTAAAAAAAAGTTTTCACAAATTCTTCATAAAAAATTAGCACTCTCCTCTTGACAGTGCTAACAACAAGTGTTATATTACTGCTAGAACAAAAGAAGACCAAAAGGTTTTCACAGATTGTTCGAAAGGAGGCAGGTTTATGAATATCAGTAAATTTACCCAGAAGTCTCTGGAAGCCGTTCAAAATACGGAAAAGCTGGCGTATGAATATGGAAACCAGCAGATTGATCAGGAACATTTGCTGTACAGTCTTTTGACTGTGGAAGACAGCTTGATTTTTAAATTAATAACAAAGATGGGAATCTCGGGCGACCAGTTCCGTGATGAGGTGCAGCAGGCGATTGGAAAGCTGCCGAAGGTATCCGGCGGTCAGGTGTATTTCTCCAACGATGCCAACAAGGTGCTGGTGAACGCGGAGGACGAAGCCAAGGCGATGGGGGACGAGTATGTTTCCGTCGAGCACTTATTTCTGGCGATGTTAAAACAGCCGAATAAGGCGGTCAAGGAACTGTTCCGTCTCTACGGCATTACGAAAGAGAGCTTTTTGCAGGCGCTTTCGACCGTGCGCGGCAACCAGCGTGTCGTCAGCGATAATCCGGAGGCAACGTATGACACTTTAAATAAGTACGGTTACGATCTGGTGGAACGTGCGAGAGATCAGAAGCTCGATCCGGTCATCGGCCGTGACAGTGAGATCCGTAACGTGGTTATGATTCTCTCCAGAAAGACGAAAAACAACCCGGTTCTGATTGGTGAACCTGGCGTCGGTAAGACAGCCGTTGTCGAAGGACTGGCACAGCGTATCGTGCGCGGCGATGTCCCGGAGGGCTTGAAGGACAAGAAATTGTTTGCCCTGGATATGGGAGCTCTGATGGCGGGCGCGAAGTACCGCGGCGAGTTCGAAGAGAGACTGAAAGCGGTGCTTGACGAGGTCAAGAAGAGCGAGGGACAGATTATTCTGTTTATCGATGAGCTGCATACGATCGTCGGCGCGGGCAAATCTGAGGGCGCGATGGACGCCGGGAATATGCTGAAGCCGATGCTGGCGAGAGGTGAACTGCACTGTATCGGTGCGACGACCCTGGATGAGTACCGTAAATACATCGAAAAAGACGCGGCTCTGGAACGTCGTTTCCAGCCGGTTCACGTTGATGAGCCGACCGTGGAAGATACGATTTCCATTCTGCGTGGTCTGAAAGAGAGATATGAGGTTTACCACGGAGTCAAGATTACCGACTCTGCGCTTGTATCGGCGGCAATCCTCTCGGATCGTTATATCACGGATCGTTTCCTTCCGGATAAGGCGATCGACCTGGTCGATGAAGCGTGCGCGATGATCAAGACCGAGATGGATTCAATGCCGGCGGAGCTGGATGAACTGTCGAGACGTATCATGCAGTTGCAGATTGAAGAGGCTGCGCTTAAGAAAGAGACTGACCACTTAAGTCAGGATCGCCTGGCAGAACTGCAGAAAGAACTGGCAGAGCTCAAGAGCAGCTTTTCGACCCAGAAAGCCCAGTGGGAGAATGAAAAATCTTCCGTTGATAAGCTGTCCAAACTGCGTGAAGAGATTGAGCATGTAAATGGCGAGATTCAGGCAGCGCAGCAGGCATATGACCTAAACAAAGCGGCTGAACTCCAGTACGGCAAGCTGCCGGAACTGCAGAAACAGTTGGCGGAAGAGGAAGAGAAAGTGAAAAATCAGGATCTCAGTCTGGTACATGAGAGTGTCACCGAGGATGAGATTGCCCGGATTATTTCGAAGTGGACCGGTATTCCGGTTGCCAAACTGACCGAGAGCGAGCGCAGCAAGACCCTGCATATGGACGAACTGCTGCATAAACGTGTCATCGGACAGGATGAGGGCGTTACCAAGGTAACGGAGGCGATTATCCGTTCCAAAGCGGGCATCAAGGATCCGACGAAACCAATCGGTTCGTTCCTGTTCCTAGGTCCGACCGGTGTCGGCAAGACAGAGCTTGCAAAAGCGCTGGCGGAGGCATTGTTTGACGATGAGAACAACATGGTTCGTATCGATATGAGTGAATACATGGAGAAACATTCCGTTTCCCGTCTGATCGGAGCGCCGCCAGGATATGTCGGATATGACGAGGGCGGTCAGCTGACCGAGGCAGTACGGCGCAAACCGTATTCCGTTGTCCTCTTCGATGAGGTTGAGAAAGCGCACCCGGATGTATTTAACGTCCTGCTGCAGGTTCTGGATGATGGACGTATCACGGATTCGACCGGCAAAACTGTCGATTTCAAGAATACGATCCTGATTATGACCTCCAACATCGGTTCCCAGTATCTGCTGGACGGCATCGATGAAAAGGGACAGATCAAGCCGGAGGCGGAAAGCTCCGTTATGCATGACTTGAGAGCTCACTTCCGTCCGGAGTTCCTGAACCGTCTGGATGAGATTATTCTCTTTAAGCCGCTGACGAAAGGCAACATCGGAGGCATCATTGAGCTTCTGATTGCAGATGTCAACAAACGTCTGGCGGATAAGGAGTTAAAGATTGTCCTGACGGACGAGGCAAAGGATTTCATCATTGAAAATGGCTACGATCCGGTTTACGGTGCAAGACCGCTGAAACGGTACCTGCAGAAGAACGTTGAGACACTGGCAGCGAAGCTGATTCTGGCGGACGGCGTCCGTGCGGGCGATACGATAGAGATCGGGCTTTCGGATGGAAAGCTGACGGCTTCGGCTGTCCATAGCGCGTAAGCGGAAAACGTCTTACGGCGGATTTATAACTATTATATAGAAGAAACAATAGGGCGCGGAGAAGTGCGAAAGAGCTTCCTCTGCGCTCTTTTTATGTATTTCTGAGATTTTCACAGTCTTGACATTGCCCGGCAACTTTACTAAAATGATTCCATAATGACCGGACTATATCATTTGTTCCGGAAGTCAGTCAGATGAGGAGAAGATGAGATGAAAATTGCGATTGGAAATGACCATTCGGCGGTAGAACTGAAGAACATTATTGTGGATTTCCTGAAAGAAAAAGGAATCGAAGTGTTAAATCTGGGTACAGACAGCAGCGAGAGCTGTGATTATCCAGTTTATGGAGAGAAGGTAGGTCGTGCAGTTGTTTCCGGCGAAGCCGATCTGGGTATCGCAATCTGCGGTACCGGTCTTGGTATTTCACTGGCAGCTAACAAGGTAAAAGGCGTGCGCGCCTGCGTATGCAGCGAGCCGTACACAGCGGTGATGTCCCGCCGCCACAACGATGCCAATGTACTCTGCTTCGGCGCCCGCGTGGTAGGAAGTGAGCTTGCGAAGATGATCGTTGACGAGTGGATCAACGCAGAATTTGAGGGTGGACGCCATCAGAGACGCGTGGATATGATTATGGCGATTGAGGAGAAAGACTGATTTAGAGTCAGAGGTAACGGATGAAATCATAAGGCAGGCTGACAGCAGGATGCGGGATGCCTGTGAGAACAAAAAGAGGCAGCTGTAAAGAGATGGAGCAGCTGCGAAAAGAACAGGAGGAAGCAGGAAATGATCACAGAAGATATTCGCTACATCGGTGTAAACGACCATGACATTGACTTGTTTGAGGGGCAGTATCAGGTGCCAAATGGTATTTCATATAATTCATACGTGATTATGGATGAAAAGATCGCGATCATGGATACGGTAGACAAGTGCAAACAGACGGAATTTCTGGAAAATCTGGAAACCGCACTGGCTGGAAGAACCCCGGATTATCTGGTAATCAGCCACATGGAGCCGGATCATGCATCAAGTATCCAGGCAGTCGTAGAACGGTACCCGGAAATCACACTGGTAGGCAATGCGAAGACATTTCCGATGCTGAAACTGTACTTTGATCTTGATACCAGCCGTGCGCTGACGGTCAAGGAGGGCGATACCCTGAAACTGGGGCGCCATGAGCTGACGTTCGTCATGGCACCGATGGTACACTGGCCGGAGGTTATGGTAAGCTATGATTCCTGCGACAAGGTGCTGTTCAGCGCCGACGGTTTCGGCAAGTTCGGTGCGCTTGATGTGGATGAGGACTGGGACTGCGAGGCGAGACGCTATTATTTCAATATTGTAGGAAAATATGGAATGCAGGTGCAGACACTTCTTAAGAAAGTAGCCGGTCTTGAGATCCAGCTCATCTGCCCGCTGCATGGACCGGTTCTGAAAGAGACGATCGGTCATGTGCTTGAAAAATACCAGATTTGGAGCAGCTACGGCGTCGAGTCTGAGGGTGTATTTATCGCATATGCGTCCCTGCACGGCAATACCGAGGATGCGGCGAAGAAATGCAAGGAAATTCTTGAGAAAAAAGGATGCCCGAAGGTGGCAATCGCGGATCTGGCGCGCGGTGATATGGCGGAGGCGCTGGAAGATGCATTCCGGTATGGAAAAATTGTATTGGCAGCACCGTCCTATGACGCGGGTGTGATGCCGGTTATGGCAGATTTCCTGCACCACTTACAGAGCAAGAATTACCAGAAACGCACCGTTGCCCTGATTGAAAACGGTTCCTGGGCGCCGAGTGCAGCGCGCACGATGAAGGGAATGCTGGATGCGATGAAGGAGATCACGGTGGTTGAACCGGTCGTTACGGTTCGCGGGGCGCTCAAGGAGAGCGATATTCCGTCGCTGGAGCAGATGGCGGAAGCGCTGCTGGCATAAGAAGCGTCTGGTGACAGAATGAGCTTGTTTGCTTTTGGCAGATGGCGAAGTAAATGAGCAGAGAAATTCAAAAAATTGCGAAATAGTGAGCGTATTTAATGAGACTTGAAAAAGGCTTTTTTAAATAAAAAATCCGGAGAGACAAAAGTGTGGTTTTTATATTTATATATGAAAAATCCACTTGATGATTTTGTATGGATGACAGAAAAGAATAGGAGAAACAGACATGGTAGATGAGGTAATGAAGTTCATTACAGAGGCAGACCCGGAAGTGGGAGAAGCCATTGAAGCAGAGGCAGCCCGTCAGAGAAGAAACCTGGAGCTGATCGCTTCGGAGAATATTGTATCGGAGCCGGTTATGATGGCGATGGGATCGGTATTAACCAACAAATATGCGGAGGGATATCCGGGAAAACGTTACTACGGCGGATGCCAGTGTGTCGATGTTGTAGAGTCCATCGCGATCGAGAGAGCGAAAAAACTGTTTGGCTGTGATTATGCAAACGTACAGCCGCATTCCGGCGCGCAGGCAAACATGGCGGTATTTATCGCAATGCTGAAACCGGGTGATACTGTTATGGGCATGAACCTGGATCACGGCGGACATCTGACACACGGAAGCCCTGTCAATTTCTCCGGTTTATATTTCAACATTGTGCCGTATGGTGTCGATGACAATGGCGTGATTGATTACGAAGAGGTAGAGCGCATTGCACTGGAAGCAAAACCGAAGCTGATCATTGCAGGTGCAAGTGCCTATGCAAGAGAGATTGATTTCAAACGTTTCCGTGAAATTGCAGACAAAGTAGGCGCATACCTGATGGTCGATATGGCTCATATCGCTGGTCTGGTAGCAGCCGGTCTTCACCAGAGCCCGATTCCGTATGCAGATGTTGTTACGACAACCACTCATAAGACACTGCGCGGACCGAGAGGCGGTCTGATTCTGGCAAATAAGGAAGCAGCTGAGAAGTTCAACTTCAACAAGGCGATTTTCCCGGGAACCCAGGGCGGTCCGTTAGAGCACATCATCGCTGGCAAGGCAGTCTGCTTCGGCGAGGCGCTGAAGCCAGAATTTAAAGAGTATCAGCTTCAGGTAAAGAAGAATGCAGCCGCTCTGGCAGCCGCACTTCAGAAGCAGGGATTCAAGATTCTGACCGGCGGAACCGATAACCACCTGATGTTAGTCGATCTGCGCGGCATGGATATTTCCGGTAAAGAGCTGCAGAACCGCTGTGATGAAGTATACATTACCCTGAACAAAAACACCGTTCCGAACGATCCGAGAAGCCCGTTCGTTACCTCCGGTGTCCGCATCGGTACTCCGGCTGTTACCACCCGTGGACTCAAAGAAGAAGACATGGAAGTCATCGCAGAGTGCATCTGGCTGGCAGCCACCGACTTCGAGAACAAGGCAGATTACATCCGTGCGGAAGTGACGAAGCTGTGTGAGAAGTATCCGTTATATAAATAAGTAGAGAAGAATACGGAGCGAAAAATTTGCCAGTCTATAGATTCAGAAAAATGCTGGAAAATTAATGCACAAATAACAATAAGAAAAAGGCTGTATTACCTGCCGCATGGAAGCGCGCGGTGGGTGATACAGCCTTTTTTATTCCAACCATTTTTCCTAGAAATTAAGTTTTTGTCCAATACCTTTTTCCAACGCTTTTTCATAGATAAGCTGTGCCGTCCGCACATCAAAAAGTCCCATGCCGACGGATTTAAAGCAGCGGGTTTCATTCTGCTCATGCGGATGCCCCTGCTTGGTATCTTCGATCAGATCCTCGATAAAGTGGACGCGCTCCTGTGTCAGAACGCCCTTTTCCAGCGGAATTTTCAGATCGCCGCTCTCCTCGCAGGCATACGGAAGCTCAGTGTACGCGTTCTTGACGAGTTTCCACACCGCATCCGGCAGTTCGCGCCGTTCCGGACGCCAGGAGCCGATGGCAACAAAGCATTTACCGCGAAGCAGCTCTTCATCATCCGGGTAGACCGGATCGACCGCCTGGGTGGCGGAGATCAGGACGCGGCTGTGCTCAGCCAGTTCACGGGTATCCGCGCAGGTATGAATCTGGATGGCGTTTTTTCCAAACGATGCCAGACGCGCCGATAAGCGCTCGATAAAGCCGGAAAGATCCTTAGCGTATGCGTCATACAGATAAATATCTGTGATCGGGCGCACCTCGCAGGCATAGAGAAGCTGGTGTAGTCCCTGCATACCGCAGCCAACCAGACCAACTGAGGCAGCATCCTCCGGAGCCAGATAGCGCAGTGCGACACCGCCGACCGCACCGGTCCGCATTGCGGTCAGGGCACTTCCGTTCATAATCGCCTTCGGCAGACCGGTCTTTGCGTTATTTAAAATCATAAGTCCGTTCAGATACGGAATTCCCAGAGAGGGATTGTCAGGAAATTCGGATAACATCTTTGTACCGATGACGGAATCCAGAAAACACGGCATATAGAGCATCATATTTTTATCACGCTGTGCGATAAAACGATCCGGCATCTTATAATTGCCGCTTTTGTGAATCGCATACGCATCTTCGATCGCGTCCATGACATCCTCTAAGGTGACGGACTGCCACATTTCTTGTTCGCTGAGAAATAACATATCAAAACCTCCTGAATATTTATGAATGAAATAAAACATATATACTAAAAATGGATTTATCACAAATCAAATGTGGTTTGTATAGCCGGATTGTAGCAGTTTCATGTTTCATTGTCAAGATGAAAACAGAATAAAAATCAAGTTGCATATTTGAAATGGGGCGTGTATAGTAAAGAAAATTGTAGCGGTTCAGTAGGTTTATGCATTTACTGAGCTACAGGAAATGGATAAAATTAGCACAAGCGAGAAGGGAAGAATACCTGGAAAGGAAGGGGTAATGGGAGAAGTAATTAAAGTATTAGACTGGTTGTTAGAGAATTTGGTACAGATATGCACGGTCGTGCTAGAATTGTTTGGAATCATTGTGCTGGTTTCGACAGCGGTATCCTGCTTTGTTCAGTGGATACGAAACAAGCGTCAGCTGATCCGCCTGAATCTGGCACAGGGAATTGCGCTGGCGTTGGAATTCAAGATGGGCGGCGAGGTGCTCAGGACAGTTGTGGTACGGGAGTGGTCGGAACTTGGAATTTTGGGAGCCATCATTGTCCTTCGGGCAATGCTTACATTTTTGATTCATTGGGAGATCAAGAACGAAAAAAGAGAAACCAAGGAAGAGCAGGGAGAAAAGCCAGAGTAAAAAGGGGCACGAAAAAGGGAGTCTGCAGGATGAGCGGACTCCCTTTTTTTCGTGGTTAAACAAGATTAATGCGAAAATTATTTGTCGTAGAAATGAATGCGTTCCAGAATTTGCTTCTGGCTCTTGATTTCCATTTTGGAATAAATGGAAGCCAGATGCTTTTTGACAGTAGGGATGCTGACGAAGAGGGTGGAAGATATCTGATCGTTGGAATATCCACGCAGTAAAAGGCTTAAAACATTTACTTCTCGGTTCGTCAGGGAAAAGTCCCGGCTGATCTGGGAAAGAGTACGATCCATCACATAGGATAAATCGAAGAACAGACATACAAAGCAGTCGTTGTCTGGTCCCTCCTTAAGATGAGAGCGGCTTACCTCCAGAAACAAAGGGCTGTTTTCCATCTTGTATTCGATATTTTGTCCCGTAATGCTTCCGGAACGGAGCAGCTGACGGCAAAGAGAGCGAAAACAGTTGGAAATGGGGTTGTTGGATAAATCTGCAAATCCATGATTCTCCATGTATGTATGGTAGGTTGTGTTGCACCCGATAAAATTCAGTTTATCGTCAAAACAGCCGATTCCGATGCAGTTGTAATTTTCCAGTACATGAAATGCCCGTCCGATGTTGAGCTCCCGCCCGTAATTTTTAAATACGTTGCAGAAATGCGGCTGGAATAACCGGACAAGGCTTAACTCATCTGGCAGGAAATTTTTTTTATCGTTGGATCGGTGGATGGAAAACACACCTCGCAGATCCCGGTTCCGAATCGAAAAATTCGTTTCAATGGAATCATGCAACCCCATGGGAAGTAGAAATTCCTGAAAATAAAGAGAATTTTTTCGAACCTCCTGATTGAACAGCTGGTTGGTCAGGAAAGTTACATTACTGTCGGAGTCCAGAATCGACAGAACATCGTCCATATGGCAGTATTCTTCCTGATATCGCCGTTTCTGTTCATCATTCCAGTTGATGGTGTAGATGGAATGGGTTTTGTAATTCTGTCCCTGCTTTTGGTAAAACAAAAAATTTGCTTTTTCAAAAAAAACAATATTGTTCAGGTTCAGGAAAAAACTCTCCATCCGTTTTTCAAGAAGAATTGAATCGTCGTAAAGTTCAGCAATGATCTGATTGACGTTTTCAATTCGTGATGTTGTAAAAAGATTTTCAGCACTCATGAAGATGCCTCCTTTCCCGTGAGTATTCAATTAGTGAAAACAAAATGGAATCAATACTAGACTATAGTCCAACTATTGTTTTAAACTATTTTTAATAGGCTGATAATATATAAAGCATAATAAAATGTTGTTATGATTATTGCAAATGGAAAAACTTTGAAAATAGAAAAAGTATCCAAAAGTATACTATGATAGAACCGAAAGTATCTACCGTTAACTGACGTCATGCATCATAATAACCAAAACACAAAAAACTTTGTATTAAAAATGATGTTTTTTGAAAGTTTTCATCATGATATGATTTTAACAACGAGATTTCAGAAAACTGAAAGAGAACGGACAAAATTTTTAATACGGAGGAGCCTATGGGAAAAAAGAATGAATTTTGTTTGCAGGAGATTAAGGGGAGAAAGGCAGTAACCTGTATCGAGACACATACAGAGGGAGAGCCAACCCGAACCATTTTATCGGGATTTCCAGAAATTCCGGGGAATACGATGGAAGAAAAGATGCTCTATATGATGCAGGAACAGGACTGGATGAGAAAAGCAATTTGTTTTGAACCGCGTGGAAATGACGTAATGTCCGGAACGATTGTTACCAAGCCGTGCAATCCGGAGGCAGATTTTGGTGTTTTATATTACGAGGTTGGAAACTGGATGCCGATGTGCGGACATGATACGATCGGAGTTTCAACGGCACTGATTGAAAGCGGACTCTTAAAAGCGGAGGAACCGTATACATATGCGACCTTAGATACACCATCTGGACTGGTAAAAGTGAAAATTGAGGTGAAAGATGGTAAGGCGGTGCGGGTATCCTTTAAAAATGCCCCGGCATTTGTGATGAATCGGAATGTAAAGGTACAGGTTCCTGGATATGGTGAGATTCCGTTAGACATCGCATACGGTGGAAATGTATTTGCGTTAGTACCGGCGTCGGCAATGGGCTTAAAGCTGGATAAAGAAAATGCAAAAGAGATTGTCGAAAAAGGAAATTATCTTAAAAAGTTTATCAATGAGCAGGTAACAGTCAAGCATCCGTATCTGGAAATCATGAACCAGGTAACGCATGTGGAATTTTTCGAACCGGGTACAGAAGGGGTTTCGGATGTAAAAAATGCAGTTGTCATTCCCCCGGCAGCGATTGACCGAAGCCCTTGCGGAACCGGTACATCAGCGAAGATGGCACTTCTTCATGCGGAAGGAAAGCTGGCAGTCGGACAGTCGTTTGTGCATGAGAGCCTGATTGGAAGTTTATTCCACTGCCATATCGTTGAAGAGACAGAGGTGGCAGGAATTCCGGCAGTAGTACCGGAGATCAGCGGACGGGCGTTTGTGATGGGAGAGAGTACATGGTTATTCGATCCGGACGATCCATTCCCGGAAGGTTTCTTATTAGGCTAAATCGATAGACACAAAATAAAAGTTTAAAGGTACAGGGAGGTACTTCTGAGGGAAAGAAGTACCTCGGGAGTTCACATAAAAACAGTATAAAGGAGGATACTTTATGAAAAAGAGATGGCTTTGCGGTACGATGGCATTGGTAATCGGAGCGATGGCAATGGCGGGGTGTTCAGGCGGAAATTCTTCTTCATCCGCATCTGCAGCCGGAACCGAAGCAGCAAATAGTGGTTCCAGCGTAGATACTTCCGGAGCGGAGATGACGATCCGTGTAGCACATGTATGTGGAACCGGTTCTCCGTATGATTACGGTGCGAATGCTTTTAAAAAGCTGGTCGAGGAGGGCAGCAACGGACGGATTAAAGTAGAGGTTTATGCAGGCGATATGACAACCGACGAGGTTGAGTGTGTTGAGATGGTTCAGAATAATAACCTGGAAATCGGCTGGGTAGGAACTGGTGCACTGGGCGGATTTGTACCAGATTTAGGCATTTTTGAGCTTCCATTCCTGTTTGAGGATGAGGATAATGTCAATAAAGCATTGGAGGGAGAATTTGGCAATTCCCTTCTGGAGCAGTTAAGCGCGGTTGATGGAATTACAGGACTTGGTTTCCATGAGGATGGCTGGAGAAATATCCTGACTAAAGATAAGACAATTAATACCGTAGATGATATGAAGGGCGTTCGTATGAGAACCATGCAGAATGAAGTTTGCGTGGCAACCTACGAAGCACTTGGTGCTACACCGGTTGCATTGGCATCTGGCGAGCAGTTCACAGGACTTCAGAATGGCGTTGTAGATGGAACAGACAATAGTGCATTATATGCGGTAGCAGATGGTTATATCGAGGTTGTTAATAATATCTGCGATATTCATCATTACTATTCCAGCGGTATCATTGTTGCTTCTTCAAAATGGTATGAGGGTTTAAGCGAAGAAGACCAGAAACTCGTGAAAGAGTCGGCTGTAAAAGCAGGCGAAGAGCAGAGAGCTTGGTTCCTGGAAAATGACGAGGCAAAGATTGCTGAGTATGAAGAAAAAGGTTATACCGTAACACGTCCGACTGATATTGATGCATGGAAAGAAAAAGTTGCTCCGGTATATGATAAGATGTACGCGGCACATCCGACCTGGGAAGGTCTGGTTGAGATGGTTCGCGCAGCGAAATAAAGTACGATAATTTTTGAACTATCGTGTACTCCCGGAGCCTGTTTTCCGGGAGTACATTTACAAAGAGGGGAGAAAAATGGCAGGATTGATTGAAAAACTTCACAAGATTGGCGACGTGATCAATACGGTTGCCAGAGTTGCATTAGGGGTTACGTCAATTGCTTTATGTGTCGCGGTAATCGGCCAGTTTATTTTGCGATGGTTTGGAACTACGATGCCATGGGCAACGGAGTTCTCCTGTTATATCTTCGTTTGGACCACGATGCTTGGCAGTGCCGTAGCAAGCCGTCATCTGCTTCATATCGGTGTTGACATGGTAATTAACTTGTGCCATGGAAAAACACGTCAGTTTATGCTGGTTCTGGCGGATGTGATTTTATTATTCGCACTTGTTTTATTTACAATTTCAGGTTGGAACTATACAGTTGCACAGATTCCGCATCTGGGAACGACGATCAAGGTTTCGCTGGCACTCTTTTATGCAGCTCTTCCGGTCAGCGGTCTCATTATGATTTATTATACATTTGTGCAGCTTCTTGAAAATATATGTTACGGGGAAGCGAAAAAGATTCCTCTTCCGGGGGATGAAGAGTAGGAGGTCAATATGTTCAGCAGTATAATTTTATTTGGAAGCTTTTTCTTGTTTCTTGCATTAGGCGTTCCGATTGCTTTTGTATTGATCGTAGCGACGGTCTCCTATGCGCTTTTAAGTACCGGTGATGCCAACCTGGCGTTGGTTCCGCAGCGAATTATCTATGGTATTAATAGTTTTACCATGCTTTGTCTTCCATTCTTCGCTCTGGCAGGAAATATTATGAATCACGGCGGTATTACCATGCGTCTGGTTCGTTTCGCACAGGCATTCGTTGGACATATCAAGGGTGGTCTGGCGATGGTAGACATCCTGGTATGTATGATGTTTGGTACAGTTTCAGGCTCGGCGGTAGCTGGTACGGCGGCAGTTGGATGCCTGATGATTCCGGCAATGAAGGATGAAAAGTATGATCCGGCGTTTACAGCAGGTCTGACCGCGTGTGCATCCTGCTGCTGCCCGATTATCCCACCGAGTCTGGCATTCGTTATTTACGGTGCGGCAGCGAAGGTATCCGTTGGCGATATGTTTATCGCCGGAGTAGTACCGGGTATCCTGATGGGTCTTATTATGATGCTGGTTGTCTATGTATTTGCAGTGAAACGTGATTTTTCAGCAGGTCCTAAGACAAGCTGGAAGGAAAAATGGGAAGCAACCAGACAGGCACTTCCATGTATCGGACTTCCGATCATCGTTGTTGGCGGTATCATGGGTGGTTTCTTTACTCCGACCGAGGCAGCGGCGGCAGCGGTTCTTTATTCCCTGATTCTGTCGGCATTTGTATACCGGACCGTTGGCTGGAAAGAGCTCTGGAAATCGATTATCGACAGCGCGATCGACAGTGGTACGGTTATGCTGATTGTCGGCGGCTGCTATCTGTTTGGATGGGTTATCTCCAATGAGAGATGGGCAGTTTCTGTAACGAATATGCTGGTTGGTCTTCATACTTCTTTAGCAGTAAAACTGTTACTGGTCAATCTGGTTCTTCTGGTTGTTGGTATGTTTATGGATAGTGCTCCGGCAATCATGGTGGTAGCGCCGATTCTGGCACCGGCGATGGCAAGCCTGGGCGTTGATCCGATTCAGACTGGTATGATTGTCTGCCTGAACCTGACCATCGGTCTGGCAACTCCGCCGGTAGGTGTCTGCTTATACACGGCAACCAATATTGCAAGATGCAAATTTGGAGATACGGTTCGAAATGCAGTACCATTCCTGGTAGCGATGCTGGCAGCATTAGCGATTATTACGAATGTTCCGGTAGTATCCAGAATTCCATTTATTTTAATGGGACGATAGAAACGAGAGGGGACGTTGAAGTTGGACGTTCCCTTTTCCTTTACAAAAACACGAATCAAAAATGATGAATAAAAAACATGGAATGATTGATACAAAAAGGAGGACAAACCATGGAAAAACTACCCTGCAGTATCTTCAATGATGTACTCGGTCCGGTGATGCGCGGACCTTCCAGTTCCCATGTGGCAGGGGCGGCGCGGATCGCCTCCATGATCCGGCAATCTCTGGATGCACCGGTGAAAAAAGCGATTGTTGATTTTGATGTCAATGGTGCGCTGGCGGCATCGCACACGGGACACGGAACGGATATGGGATTTGCCAGCGGGCTTTTGAATATGGAGCTGGATGCGCCGGATGTCGCACAGTATGAGGCGATTGCGAAAGAACGGGGATTGGAGATCGAATACCGGATCCTTGATTATGGGGCAGAGCATCCGGGCAATTACCGGGCAGAGGTCTGGGATCAGAATGGAAATGTCGTGCATTGGGAGGCGATCGCAGTCGGCGGCGGTATGGTCGAGATGCAGAAATATGAAGGATTTTCGGTGCAGATAGCCGGAGATTTCTATGAGCTTCTGGTAATTGCGGATGTGGCACCGGGAATTGAGGAAAAAATAGAAGCGCTTTTGCCGGATGTTGAATTTTTCCAGAGCGATCAGAAGAATGGTCAGATCCTATATAATTGGAAATTAGCTGTTCCGCTGACAAAAAATGTGATCCAAGCCATCCGTGATGTGGCGGGTGTCAGCCAGGCGTGCTATCTTGAACCGGTGCTTCCGACGCATTCCAGCAGTACCTGTCAGGTTCCATTTTCAACGGCAGCCGCCCTGGTTGATTATGCGAAAGAGCATCCGATGGAGTCCTGGGAGTATGCATTGGAATATGAAGCTTGTCGGGGCGGTCAGTCGAGAAAAGCCGTATACCGTCAGATGGAACAGATCTTGTCGGTCATGGAACAGGCGGTTGAGACGGGATTAGCCGGGACAAAATATCGAGATCGTATTCTGGGCGAGCAGGTCAGCAAGGTGGCAGCAGCCGAGCAGGCAGGACGCTTGATTCCAGATCCGATTGTCAATGAGATCATCCGCTGTATCACGGCGGTGATGGAAAGCAAGAGCTCCATGGGCGTGATCGTAGCAGCACCGACCTGTGGCTCCTGCGGATGCCTGCCGGGAACGGTCATCGGACTGGCGCGGGCGCTGTCACTTCCGAGAGAAAAGGTAGTACAGGGACTTCTGGTTGCGGGTCTGGTCGGTGTCTTTTTCGCAGAGGAAGCGACGTTTTCGGCGGAAGTAGCCGGATGTCAGGTAGAGTGCGGTGCCGGTTCTGGTATGGCAGCGGCGGCACTCACGGCGATGATGGGCGGAACTATCGAAAATTGTATGGATGCGGCGTCTGTAGGACTTCAGAATATCACAGGGCTTGCCTGTGATCCGGTCGGAAACCGTGTTGAATGGCCATGTCTCGGCAAAAATATCATGGGCGGAAGCAATGCGCTTGCCAGCGCCAATATGATACTGGCAGGTTATGACAAGGTGATCCCGCTGGATGAGACGATAGGCGCAATCTATGAGATCGGTCTGTCACTGCCGCTGGAATTGCGTTGTACCTTTGGCGGTCTGGGTAAGACAAAGACTGCCCGGGAGATTCTGAAGCGGTCCGACGCGCATTTTCCGGGGGAAGAGGCGCGGTAGAAGTTTGTAGATGTGCGTAAAAATGGCAGGCATTTATGGAAATGTGAAATAGGACAAAAATTGATTGAGTGACTCTGTGGAGATACCATTTTTATAATGGTACATCTACAGAGTCATTTTGGATAAATAGTTTAAAGCTATTGTTAAGAAAAGATGCTACTGTTCACAGGTAGGCACTTTTGGAAGCGAAAGTGCCGGAAAAGATAAGAGATAAGAAAAAAGACTCCGTAGAAACAACGATATTATTCGATTCTATGGAATCCTTTATGAATAGTAATAGTAGATTTTATAGCGCCGTCGCCTTCGGCAGACTAAAAATAAATTCCGTCCCCACGCCCTCGGTGCTGACAACGTCAATATTTTCCCCATGTGCCTGAATAATCTCTTTGACAATCGCAAGCCCCAGCCCGGTGCCCTTTTTATCTTTTCCGCGCGATAAGTCGGTCTTGTAGAAACGTTCAAAGATTTTCTTCTGGCTGTCCTTCGGGATGCCAATGCCGGTGTCTTTGACGGAAATGAAGATTTTTTCATACCGGATGGAGGTCTGGATGTAAATGATCGAATCCTCGTGGCTGAATTTGATCGCGTTGTCGATCAGGTTGTAGAGAACCTGCTGGATTTTTCCGAGATCGGCGTAGACCATCTGGATGCTATCCGCAAAGGTCAGGTCAAACGTGATGCCTTTCGCGCTGCACGTGCCCTCGAAGGTTGCGGCGGTATCCTTGATCGTCCGGTTGATATCGAAATTTGTCCGGGTTAAGTAGCCTTTGCTGTCCAGGGAGTTGAGTGTCAGCATGCCTTGGGTCAGCTTGTTGAGGCGTTCGGTTTCGGAAATGACGATGTGCAGGTATTTATGATAGAGTTCCTGCGGGATTGTGCCGTCGAGAATCGCCTCGAGATAGCCCTTGATGGAGGTCAGCGGCGAGCGGAAATCGTGCGATACGTTCGCGATGAAATTGTGCTGGTACTGTTCCATTTCATTTAACTCGCTGGACATATAGTTTAATGTGCTGGCGAGATAGCCGATCTCGTCGTGGGTGGTAATCGGGATATTGTGTGCCAGGTTTCCGGCTGCATATTCATTGGCTGCGACCGTAATCTTTTTGAGCGGGAAATAGACCACTTTTGTAAAAACTAGAAGCACCACCAGGGATAGGAAGAACAGGATGATCGATGTTATGTAAATAATATTCAGAAATCCGTTCTGTTCCGCCTCAATGTTCTGGATTGGCATATGAATCACGATGTAGCCGTAGGTCTTCATATTGCCTGTGATCGGGGCGGAAACGGAGAGTACCTTGCTGTCAAACAGATTGTAATACTGTCCGATGGAATAGAGCCGGTTGCCCTGTGCGGTCGGGTCGAAATCGTCGATTGCGATGCCGGTACGGCTGTCGCTGCTGTCCGCAACGATGGTGCCCTCATGGTTCAGGATCCAGATATCCGATTGCAGATAGGCGGAAACCGCCTCGATCTGTGGGTATGCCGAGTCGAGATTGATGGTTTTGCCCTCGTAGGCTTTGCTGCACCGATCGGCAATCATTGTCGCCTCGTCATACAGAACCTCCGATTCGCGTTCCACCAGATGGTGGTAGGTCATCTCAGATGAGATGGTCGCGATCGTGATGAATCCAAGCAGACCGAAGATGAGATAGCCGATCAGCAGTTTATAATAAAGAGAATGTGTGTAGTGGTTTGATTTCATGGTAAACCTCCGGTTACCTCTTCGCGCAACAGTTCAGTTCCTTTACTAACAGTTACCGTTTTACCTCAAATTTATATCCAATCCCCCAGACGGTCGTCAGCGCCCACTTATCGTTGCCCTTGATTTTTTCACGGAGGCGCTTGATATGGACATCTACCGTCCGCGTGTCGCCGATGTATTCATATCCCCAGATATGGTCGAGAAGCTGCTCCCTTGTGAATACCTGGTTTGGTGAGGACGCGAGGAAATAGAGCAGTTCCAGTTCCTTCGGCGGCAGCTCGATCGAGTGTCCGTTGTAAATGACGGAGTAGTTCGTCAGGTTGACGATGAGATCCGGATATTCGACAAAATTGCCATGCTGTTCGGTCACGGACGATGCAGGCGTCTGCACTGGCGGCTGGTAGCGCCGCAGAACGGCTTTGACTCTGGCAACCAGCTCTTTCGAATCGAATGGTTTGATCATGTAGTCGTCAGCGCCCAGCTCCAGTCCCAGCACTTTATCAAAGATTTCGCCCTTGGCGGAGAGCATGATGATTGGTACCTGGGAGGTGCTTCGCAGTTCCCGGCAGACCTGATAGCCGTCGATGCCCGGAAGCATCAGATCCAGGAGAATCAGGTTGGGCTGAAATTCGGGAAATACCCGGAGAGCTTCTTCCCCGTCTCCGACAATTTTCGTTTCAAAACATTCTTTCGTCAGGTAAAGTGAGATTAGTTCAGCAATATTGTAGTCGTCATCTACGATGAGAATGCGCTGCTTTTCAGCCATGTTGATTCCTCCTGTTTTTTTGGATATTTGTAACTGTTCAGTACCTTCACAGTTATGGATATTTCTTATTTAAATGTCACGATTGTAACGCCTGTATCGCCTTCGCCAAACTCGCCAAGCCGGTATTCCTTGACATAGCTTAATTTCTTCAAGTGGCGGTGTACGCCCGCTTTCAAAGCGCCGGTTCCACGACCATGTACGACGCGGACCTGCGGAAGATGCGCCAGGTAGGCATCATCCAGGTATTTGTCGAGTACCGGGATCGCCTCATCGACGGTCATGCCAATCAGGTTGACCTCCGGCGATACGCTGAAGGACTTGGACATCTTGATCTTGCTGCTTCCGCTTCCGGAGCCGCGGGAACCGCCCGTATGCGTGCCGGAAAGTCCCGGTCCGGTGATGGATGCTTCCTCGACCATTTCCAGATCGCGGATATTGACGAGGGAGCGCAGAATTCCCATCTGTACATACAGATCGCCCTTGGCGTTCGGCAGGGAGCTGACGGTTCCCTTTAAATTCATCGAGAGAACGCGCACGGTATCGCCGAGACGCAGCTTTTTCGCGGAAACGGCTTTTTTCGGTGCGGCGGTTTTCTTAACTGCCAGTTTCTTGTCTACATCCTGGATCTTGCCGCGCAGCTTGGTTCGCTCGGCTTCCAGTTCTTTATTGACGCCGGAAGACTTGGCAAGCTTGTTGATGTTGCGGATCGTCTGATCGGCGGTATCCTTCGCATCCTGAAGGATCTTCTGAGCTTCCTCGCGGGCTTTGGAAAGCATTTTTTCCTTCTGCTCGGAGAAACGTTCTTCCTTCTGCTGGAGGCGGTTCTTCAGCGTTTCAATTTCCTGTTTATAGGAGGCGATCTCTTCGCGCTCTTTTTCAATGGTCACGCGGCTGTTTTCCAGATTGGCAAGCAGATCCTCGAAGGATTCGTCCTTCTGCTCCATCTGGTTTTTCGCCTCGTCGATGATATAATCCGGCAGCCCCAGCTTGCGGGAAATGGCAAATGCATTACTTTTTCCTGGAATACCGATGAGCAGGCGGTAGGTCGGGCGGAGAGTCTCGACGTTGAACTCGCAGCAGGCATTTTCAACGCCTGGCGCGGTCAGCGCAAAGACTTTTAATTCGCTGTAATGCGTGGTTGCGATCGTCCGGCAGGTCATGTTGTGCAGGAAATTTAAAACCGCAATCGCCAGCGCCGCGCCCTCGGTCGGGTCGGTACCGGAACAGAGCTCATCGAAGAGACAGAGCGAATTGGCGTCCGCCTCATTTAAAATCGAAACGATATTCGTCATATGGGCGGAGAATGTACTTAGATTCTGCTCGATGCTCTGCTCATCGCCAATGTCGGCAAATACATTGTCAAAAACAGCCAGCTCGGATCCCTCAAATGCCGGGATATGGAGTCCTGACTGTCCCATCAGGGTAAAGAGTCCGACGGTTTTTAAAGAAACGGTTTTACCACCCGTGTTTGGACCCGTCACAATCAGAAGGTCAAACGAATCGCCAACCCAGATGTTGATCGGAACGACCTGTTTCGGATTTAAGAGCGGATGGCGTCCGTCCTTGATATTGATATACCGTTTGTTGTTAAATTTCGGTTCCACGCAGTTATAGTGGCGGGAAAGAGCTGCCTTTGCGAAAATGAAATCGAGCTCTGCCAGAATCGAAAGATCCGAGAGGATCGCGTCGGTGTAAGGCATAAGCTGGCTGGAAAGAGCTGCCAGAACGAACTCAATTTCCCGTTTTTCCTGGATTTCCAGCTCGCGCAGTTCGTTGTTCAGCTTGACGATCGCGAGCGGCTCGATAAATACAGTCGAACCGGTCGAGGACTGGTCGTGCACCATGCCTGGGACCTGGGATTTATACTCAGCCTTGACCGGCAGGCAGTAGCGCCCGTCGCGCATTGTGATGACGGCATCCTGTAAATAGGTCCGGCTGGAATTTAAAATAGAATTTAACTGGGTATGGACGCGTCCGCCCACGATCTTCATGGAGCGGCGCACTTTGGCAAGTCCCGGACTTGCGTCATCGCTGACCTCATCCTCGGATGGCAGGCAGCGCTTGATCTCATTGTTGACCGGCGTCAGCGGATCCAGGGCGCGGAAGCGCTCATCAAGGGAATCATCTGGAAATTCTTCGGATTTCTCATGGCGTCCGTAGCTCTGCGCGCGGGCAGCGACTGTCAGCAGGGAGCTGACAGCGAGAAGCTCCGGGATCCCCAGGGAACTTCCGATTTCCAGACGTTTCATGGAACCACGCACATCCTTCACGCCGCCGAAGGAGAGACTTCCCTTCATGCGGACGCGCGTCAGGGCATCGGTCGTCTCCGTCTGGCTCTGCCGGATCGTCCCCAGATCACAGGACGGCTGCAGTTCCCGGCACATCTGTTTTCCCATCTCCGTGGAGGCGTACTCCGTGAGCTGGTCGATGATCTTTGTATATTCGAGAGTTTTTAATGCTTTTTCATTCATGTTGTGGTAATCCTCTTAATTTAAATGGTGTTCACATGATACCGTGACCACTGAATTCGTGAAAGATCTCATTAAGTGGTCAGGTATAAGTTCTCACTAGACTCGAAAAGACCTCGTCAAGTGTTCACATTATATCACATTCCCCGCCGTCTAGCCAAGCATTCGCACTTTTTTCTTGCATAACCTTAAGAAGGAAAGTATAATTAGGATATGTTATGCAAAGGGGAAAGTGAAATGCCGGATTCAGAAGAACTTGAAAAAAAGGAAAAACGGGAATTCATGAGAGAAACGATAGTGAAGCCGCCGCTGACCAGAAAACAGATTGCGAAGCGGGTGGCTCTCTTTGTATGCGCGTCAGCCGTATTTGGAGGAGTCGCGGCGGTTTCGTTTGCGGCGGTAAAGCCGTTTGCGGATCGGTGTTTTCAGGAAAATGGGATGCAGGAGACATCCTCAGTCGAGTTTTCCAAGGACGATCCGGACTCTGTTTCGCCGTCGGACGGTGCAGATGCGGATATGACAGCGCAGCCGGAACAAATGGAGCAGGAGATTGATGAGGCGGTCAGCGAGGCGCTTTCCAGCTATCAGTTTTCCGCAGACAATTTCAATTCGATGACGTCGGTGCTGCGTGGAATCGGGGAACAGGGTGATAAGTCGATCGTGACGGTCAGCTCTGGCAAACAGGATACGGATATATTTGGAAACCCGGTGGAAAATACGGGTGATTATGCAGGTGCAGTCATCGCGGAGAGTGATGGAGAATTTCTGATCTTTACTTACGCCGATGCGGTGCGGGCGGCAGATTCGATCAATGTGAGATTTTCGGATGGAACGAAGATCGCTGGTACAGTGCGCCAGATTGACGAAGTGCTCGGAATGGCAGTTGTGGCGGTGCCGTCCGGCAATCTGCCGGAAGAAGAGCGGAAAAAGGTGCAGGTGCTTTCACTTGCCAATTCATATACGGTCAAGGCAGGCGATGTCCTCGTAGGTATCGGCGGTCCGTCCGGACAGGTGCATTCGCTTTCGTTCGGAACGGTATCCTACGTGGCGCGCAATGTGCAGATTACAGATGGACTGACGCGGATCCTGTATGCGGATATCAGCAGCAATTCGCAGACGGGTACCTTTTTAATCAATACAGCCGGGGAGATGGTCGGCTGGACATCGGAGTCCTGCCGCAGCGAGAGCTGTACGGATCGGACGGCGGCGTACACCATTTCCAGCTACAAGCCGATTCTGGAGCGGCTGACGAATGGCGTTTCGGCGGCATATGTGGGCATCCTGGGACAGGATGTGAGCCGTGCGATGCAGGGGAGCGGCATTCCGGCGGGCGTTTACGTGACGGAGGCAGTCTCCGGCAGCCCGGCATATGACGCTGGCATCCAGCCCGGCGATATTATTGTGAAATTTGGCACAAAGGAGATCGGAAGTTTCAAAGATCTCCAGGCGCAGATTGAAAATTCCGCGAGCGGCGTGTCTGTATCGGTAAATGTGATGCGGAAAGGGCGCGACGGATACACGGAAATTCCATTTTTGGTATCTCTGCGCGCCAGATAGAAATTCAGGAGGATATAGGCAGAATGAGATATATTGAACAGTTCCGGGAAGGAATGAGAGTCTCGGACGTATATTTATGTAAGACGAAACAGCACGCGGTGACGAAAAACGGAAAAGAGTACGCTTCCGTGCTGCTTCAGGATAAAACAGGCACGGTAGACTGCAAAATCTGGGATTTAAGTTCCCCGGGCATCAATGATTTTGAGCCGCTGCAGTACGTCTATGTGGACGGCGATGTGACAGTTTTCCAGGGTTCCAACCAGTTAAATATCAAGCGCATACGCAAGGCGGACGAGGGCGAGTATCAGGAAAGCGATTACCTTCCGGTCAGCTCAAAGGATATCAAGATAATGTATCAGGAGCTGACGGCTCTGGTGCAGTCTTTCCAGAATCCGTACCTGAAAAAGCTGGCATCCAGCTATTTCCTGGAAGATAAGGCATTTGTGAAGAAATTCTGCTTCCATTCGGCGGCGAAGAGTGTGCATCATGGTTTTGTGGGTGGACTTTTGGAACATACGTTAAGTGTTATGAAACTTTGTGATTTCTACACGAAGTCATATCCGGCGCTGAACCGCGATCTGCTTCTGACGGCGGCGCTGTTCCACGACATCGGAAAAGTGCAGGAATTATCCGCATTTCCGGAAAATGATTATACGGACGACGGTCAGCTCTTAGGTCATATCGTGATCGGCACGATGATGGTTGCAGACCGTATTAAGGAGATTCCGGGATTCCCGGCAAAGACAGCGGCGGAGTTAAAGCACTGCATCCTTGCGCACCACGGCGAATTAGAGTACGGTTCCCCGAAGAAACCGGCGCTTCTGGAGGCGCTGGCATTGAATTTCGCGGACAATACCGATGCGAAGATGGAGACGATGCTGGAAGTCTTAAAGAGCGGCGGGGAGAATCCGGGCTGGCTCGGATATAATCGTTTCCTGGAGACGAATGTGAGAAAGACGACGCCGACGGAATAATAATAAGATAACAGACATCTAAAATGAGTCTAAATGTATATAAGAAAAAGAAAACAGCGCTGCACAAGCAGATGCTGCCTTGCAGAAGCGGGGGAACGAAAAAATAGGAATCAGGACTCACCACCTAAAGAAGTGGGAGTCTTCTCGTTTCATAGGAAATTGCGTCCTATGAAACAAAAAACGCTCCGCGGGATGCGCACTCGCGCGAAGAAGAAACATGTCGCAAGCGACCGCGCTCGGCACGAGAATGTGCCAAGGCACATTCTTTTTTAACTGAGATAAATAAGAAAAATGGAGAAGGATACCAGGAAGGTACAGCGGTTCAGCAGGGATCGCACTTTTCTGATATCCTTTTCTTTCATAAAGAAAAATATAGGGGTACAACAGAAAATATGAAAAAACGAGAAAATACAGGCAAAATCATTGGAAAGGTGTTCGGAGAAGCCAGGGCACTTGGCGTCACTGCCTTAGCGGCGGCAGTCATGCTTTCCGGATGCGGAAACGCTGGAAATCAGGCGCAGAAAGGCGGTTCCGGCGCAGAACAGACGGAAAATGTTGAAAACGGCGAAAATGCAGCGGAAAATACCCAAACAAGCGTTATTATCGCAATGCCGCCGACTTCAGAGCCGGAGGCGGGCTTTGATCCGGCATATGGCTGGGGCGCGGGCGAGCATATGCATGAACCGCTGATCCAGAGTACCCTGACGGTGACAGAAGCAGATTTGAGTATCGGGTATGATCTGGCAACAGATGTGGAGACCTCCGAGGATGGAATGACATGGACGGTGACGATCCGCGACGATGCGAAATTCACGGATGGCGAGGCGCTGACCGCGGAGGATGTGGCATTCACTTATAACACATTGAAAGAGACGAGTTCCGTCAACGATTTTTCAATGCTGAAACAGGCGGAGGCGATTGATGATGTGACGGTTGTGTTTGAGATGGAACGCCCGTTTGCTATCTGGTCATACACGATGGCGGTGACGGGAATTGTGCCGGAGCATGCATATGGAACGGATTACGGCACACATCCGATCGGTTCCGGGCGATATATCCTGAAACAGTGGGACAAGGGGCAGCAGGTGATTCTGGAAGCCAACCCGGATTATTATGGGGATGCGCCGAAGATGCGGCAGGTTACGATTCTCTTTATGGAAGAGGATGCGGCATTTGCGGCGGTGCGCGCCGGGCAGGTGGATGTGGCGTACACGGCGGCGTCCTATGCAGACCAGTCGGTTCCAGAATTCAGTCTTTTGAACTGTGAGACGGTGGACAACCGTGGATTTAACCTCCCGGCAGTGCCGGAGACGGTACGGGAGGATGGCGTAAAAATCGGCAATGATTTTACCGCGGATGTGCAGGTGCGCCGGGCGATCAACCTGGCGATTGACCGGCAGGAAATGATCGATCATGTGTTAAATGGTTACGGCAGCCCGGCATATAGTGTCTGTGACAAGATGCCGTGGTACAACGATGAAATGGAGAACATTTCCTATGATGTGGAGAAGGCGGAAGAGATGCTGGATGCGGCGGGATGGAAGAAAAATGCTGACGGCATCCGCGAAAAGGATGGAGTGAAAGCCATTCTGGAATTTCTCTATCCGACCGGGGATTCGGTGCGTCAGGCGCTGGCAGCCGATACGGCACAGCAGTTAAAAGAGATTGGAATTGACGCATCGATCCGCGGCACCGGCTGGGATACTGCGTATGACGAGGCACAGTCGCAGCCGCTTCTCTGGGGCTGGGGCGCGCACACGCCGATGGAATTTTATAATATTTACCATACAAAGGCAGATACGGGGCTGGCAGAATATTCGCCGTATGCGAATGAGACCGTGGACGCTTATATGGATGAGGCACTGGCAGCACCGGATCTGGAAAGTTCATATGAATTGTGGAAAAAGGCGCAGTGGGACGGCGAGACGGGCGTTTCAGCCGAGGGTGATCTTCCGTGGATCTGGCTGGTGAATGTCGATCATCTGTACTGGGTGAGAGACGGGCTTCATGTCGCAGAGCAGAAGGTGCATCCACACGGTCACGGCTGGTCCATCGTCAACAATGTCGATCGGTGGTACTATGAGTAGGATGAAATGGTTTGGGCGCAGCCTGCTGCACCTGATTCTGCTGCTTTTGGCAGTCAGTCTGGTATCGTTTCTGCTGGTGTCGATGTCTCCGGTCGATCCGCTGCAGACGAATGTCGGGCAGACGGCGCTCGGCTCGATGGCGCCGGAGCAGATCGAGAAGCTGCAGGCGTACTGGGGCGTTGGTGTGCCGGTCTGGAAGCGCTTCTTTAGCTGGATTTCGGGCATCTGTCATGGTGATTTTGGCATTTCCCTTCTGTACCGCAGACCGGTGCTGGAGGTGATCGCGGAAAAGGCGTCTGCGTCAGTGTGGCTCCTTCTGTCTGCGTGGCTGTTTTCGGGAATCGTGGGGATATTTTTAGGAATTGCAGCGGCGGCAAAACGGGGCAAGTGGGTGGACCGCCTGATTACGGGCTATTGCATCGTGATCGCGGGAACGCCGTCCTTCTGGCTGGCGCTGGTGCTGCTGCTTCTCTTTACAGTGCAGCTTCCCATCTTCCCAATCGGGTTCAGTGTCCCGGTGGGAATGGCGGCGGACGAGGTCAGCCTGGCGGATCGCCTGTATCACGCATTTCTGCCGGCGTGTACGCTGGGACTGACAGGGATTTCTTCGATTGCGATGCACACGCGCGAAAAAGTGATTGAGATTCTGGAAAGTGATTACGTACTCTATGCGCGGGCGCGGGGCGAGAGCGGTTGGCGGCTGATTTTCCGGCATGGACTCCGCAACCTGCTTCTCCCGGTAATTACGCTGCAATTTGGCTCGATCAGCGAGATTTTCGGCGGTTCGGTGCTGGTGGAACAGGTCTTTTCCTATCCGGGACTCGGACAGGCGGCGGTCACGGCGGGGCTGGGAAGCGATATCCCGCTTCTGATGGGAATTACACTCATCAGTGCCGTGCTTGTATTTGCAGGAAATGCAGCGGCGGATGGGCTGTACCGGCTGGTCGATCCGAGACTTAGGAAAGGAGGCAGGGCATGAGAAAGAAAACACTCTGGCTGCTGGGAATTTCCTTCCTTTTCCTGATTCTGGTGACAGTGCTTGGAATCGTCTGGGAGGATGCTGCACAGCAGGTCGATTTTGCGAGAAAAAATCTGCCTCCGGGAACCGACGGGCTGTTTGGAACCGACTGGATGGGGCGGGATATGCTGAAACGGACGGTTGCGGGGCTTTCTTTAAGCATCCGGCTGGGGCTTCTGACCGCGGCGATCAGCGCCGCGGTGGCATTGACGCTTGCATTGCTGGCGTCGCTTGGCGGGGGACTGATGGATTCATTGGTATGCGGGCTGATTAATCTGGTAATGGGAATCCCGCACATGCTTCTCCTGATCCTGATTTCCTACAGTCTGGGAAAGGGATTCCGGGGTGTGGCAGCCGGGATTGCCCTGACGCACTGGGCGTCGCTGACGAGGCTTTTGCGGGCGGAAATCTTACAGATCCGGGAAAGTCCGTATGTGCGGATCTCCGAAAAACTGGGGAAAAAGCCCTGGTGGATTGCCTGGAACCACATCGTCCCGCAGGTATCGCGGCAATTTGTGACCGGGTTAATTCTTCTCTTTCCCCATGCGATTCTTCATGAGGCGGGCGTGACCTTTCTGGGCTTCGGTCTTTCCTCCGAGCAACCGGCGATCGGTGTTATTTTATCCGAGAGTATGTCGTACCTGATTACCGGAAAATGGTGGCTGGCGCTCTTTCCGGGCGCGGCACTGGTGCTGGTAACGCTGGGATTTCAGGCGATCGGGCAGAGCCTGGGGCGGCTGATGGATCCGGGGAGCGCGCATGAGTAGAGGATGCTGGAAATGAGGCAGAAAAATATATATTTTGATAAAATGATGCGATTAAGACAAAAACAATCAAAAACGATGCGGCTATCAGATTTGGAACAGACAGACGTTCTCAAAGAACGGAGATTGCGTGAAAATCGTGATTCCATGGAAAAGCCGATATTGAAAATTCAAAATCTAAACTTATATTTTACGCAGTACGCGCGTGGGCTTAGACGGCGCGAACTCCATCCGCTCCGCGACCTTTCCTGCAAACTTTTCAGTGGGGAGCTGACGGCGGTGGTCGGGGCGAGTGGTTCGGGAAAAAGCCTGCTGGCGCACGCGATTCTGGGAATCTTGCCGTACAACTGCCGGATGGAAGGAAAAATTTTCTATCAGGGAGAGGTTCTGGATGAGACGCGGCTTGCCGGGCTGCGGGGCAATGGGATTTCCCTGATTCCGCAGGGGGTTTCCTACCTCGATCCGTTGATGCGGGTCGGGGATCAGATCTGTGGCGGCAGAAAAGATGAAGCGACGCGGGCAAAATGCCGCCAGCTTTTGAAGCGGTACGGGCTGGATGAATCAGTGGAAAAATGTTATCCATTTGAGCTGTCGGGCGGCATGGCGCGGCGCGTCCTGATGGCAGCGGCACTGATGCAGGAGCCGAGGCTGATTGTGGCGGATGAACCGACACCGGGGCTGGAGGCGATGACCGCGCGCCATGTGATCCGTCATTTAAAAGAGATGGCACAGGACGGGGCAGCGGTGCTTCTGATTACTCATGATCTGGAACTGGCGATTGAGATGGCGGACCGGATTCTGGTGTTTTATGACGGGACGATTCTGGAGGAAGTAAAGCCGGAGAACTTCCGGGAGGGACGGAATCTGAAAGAGCCATACACGCAGGCGCTCTACCGGGCACTGCCGGAACATGAATTTTTTGGAGGAGAATGAGATGTCACTAAAGGCAGAAAACCTATCTTTTTCGTATGAAAATGGAGGGCGCCACGTGCTGACGCGTATTTCCCTGAAAATTGAGCCAGGAGAGCGCGTGGGCCTGGTGGCGCCGAGCGGATATGGAAAAACGACGCTGTGCCGCCTGCTGGCGGGATATGAGAGACCGGAGGCGGGAACGGTAGAGATTGACAGCATACCGATTGAGAATATCCGGGGCTGTATGCCGGTGCAGTTAATCTGGCAGCACCCGGAGCAGGCGCTCAACCCGCGCTGGCGGATGCGCCAGGTTCTCAGTGAGGGCGGTCAGGTGGATGAGGAGAGCCGGGGACGGCTTGGCATCCGGGAAGAATGGCTGGATCGGTTTCCATCGGAGCTTTCCGGCGGCGAACTGCAGCGGTTCTGTATTGCCAGAGCGCTGGCGGCAAATCCGCGGTATCTGCTGGCGGATGAGATCACCGCGATGTTTGACGCAGTGACCCAGAGCCAGATCTGGCAGGCGCTTTTGCATGAGGCAAAGGAGCGGGAGCTGGGAATGGTGATTGTGAGCCATTCGGAATCTCTTTTGAAGCGGATTTGCACGCGGCGGATTGATTTAAAGGCATTGCAGGAAAAGATGCCAGCAGTTTAGCCGGTTCACATATTGACAGAGAAAATCGGGATTTGACAAGGAGAAATGAGGAAGAAATGGATGTTCGGAAGCTGTTGGAAGAGGTAAAACGGGGGGATACGAGTATTGAGGAAGCGGAGAATGCGTTCAAGAATCTTCCTTACGAAGATTTAGGGTATGCGAAGCTGGATCTGCACCGGAAATTGCGTTTGGGATTCCCGGAGACGGTGTTCTGCCAAGGAAAGCCGGATGCCTATCTGGCGGATATTTTCGAGACGCTGTACCGGGAAAATGGGGAAGTACTCGGAACGCGGGCGACGCCGGAGCAGTGGAATCTAGTGCGGGCGCGCATCCCGGAGATAGAATACGATCCGGTTTCAAAAATTTTGCAGGCGAGAAAATCATCGGAGACACCGTGGAAGCTGGAAGGGCTGGTGGCAGTCTGCACAGGCGGAACCGCGGATATCCCGGTTGCGGAGGAAGCTGCCAAAACGGCAGAATTTTTCGGCTGCCGCGTGGAGCGCTACTATGATATAGGGGTGGCGGGCATCCATCGCCTTTTATCCAAACGCGAGGCGATTGCGCGGGCAAACTGCGTGATTGCGGTGGCGGGAATGGAAGGCGCGCTTGGCACAGTTGTCGCCGGGCTGGTGGAAAATCCGGTCATTGCGGTTCCGACCTCGGTCGGTTATGGTGCAAGTTTTCATGGACTGTCGGCATTGATCACGATGATTAATTCCTGTGCGAACGGCATTTCGGTTGTAAATATAGATAACGGCTACGGCGCAGCATACCTGGCGGCGCAGATCAACCGCCTGGCGGTGCGGGAGCCGAAGAAGACGGCAGAGTGATAGTGGTTTGTGATAATTGCATAAAAACGAAAAACGGAAATGTATCAATAAAATGAGAAAAGTAGAGGGAGAAGTAAAAATGGATGAGAAAATCTTATATCTGGATTGTGCGTCTGGAATCAGTGGAGATATGACGGTTGGCGCACTGTTGGATCTTGGAGCAAGCCGGGAAAAACTGGTACGGGCACTGGACAGTCTGGGCGTATCCGGGTATCATCTGCATTTTGGGCGGACGAAGAAATGTGGAATCGATGCGTATGATTTCGATGTACATTTAGAGGAAGAAGAGCATCATCATGACCACGAACATAGCCATGATGAGCACAACCATAGCCATGATGAGCACGACCATAGCCATGATGAGTATGACCATGAGCATCATCACGATCATGAACACACTCACGACCATGAGCATCATCACGCTCATGAACACACCCACGAACATGAGCACAGCCATGATCACGCTCACACCCACGATCATATGCATCCTCACGTCCACCGCAACATCCATGACATTTTCGAGATCATCGATCGTCTGGATGCATCTGACCGTGTTAAAAACCTGGCGCGCCGGATGTTTGAGATTGTGGCGGGGGCAGAGTCGAAAGCACACGGAATCCCGGTCAGCGAGGTTCATTTCCATGAAGTCGGTGCAATTGACTCGATTGTGGATGTTATCAGTGCGGCATTCTGCCTGGAGGATCTGGGAATCCACCGCGTGGTGGTATCGCCGCTTTCCGAAGGTCATGGATTCGCGCGCTGCCAGCATGGTTTAATGCCGGTTCCGGTTCCGGCGACGGCAAATATCGCAGCGGCACAGGGCTTGGAACTGACGCTTCGGGATGTCGAAGGAGAGATGGTAACGCCGACCGGCGCGGCGATCGCGGCGGCATTCCGGACAGAAGCGGCGCTTCCGAAGAAGTACCAGATCGAAAAGATCGGTATCGGCGCCGGAAATAAGGATTTCGCGCACGCGAATATCCTGCGGGCGATGCTTCTGACGGACAAAACGGTGGAAGTAGAAACCGGAAAAGACGGTCACGACGAGAGCTCCATGTGGGTCATGGAGGCAAACCTGGACGACTGCACCGGCGAGGCGCTGGGATATGCGATGGAGGTGCTTCTGGAAGCGGGCGCCAGAGATGTGTGGTACACACCGGCATATATGAAGAAAAACCGTCCGGCGTATGTGCTTCATGTACTGACAACGGCAGAAAAACGGGAAGAATTAGAACAGCTTGTCTTCTCCTGTACGACCACGATCGGTGTGCGCCGTTATCCAGTAGAGAGGACGATACTGCCACGGGAAGTAAAGGAGATCCAGACCCGTTACGGGGCAGCAAAGGTAAAAATCTGCAAGCGCGGCGGCGTGGATACGTGCTATCCGGAGTATGAGAGCGTGCGCGCGATCTGCCGGGAGACAGGGAAGCGCTTCATGGAAGTATTCCACGGAGTAATGGAAGACGGAAGTATTAGTTTACAGTAGGCACTTTTGAGATTGAAAAACGGCACAGTGCATTCTCGTTAGATAATTAAGAGGAGAATCAAGAACCATGGAAAATAAACCAATGATATCAGAGACAGAAAAAAGAGAAGCTTTAAAACAGTTCATGGCAGAAAAAGCGAAAGCACCGGTCTGTGTCGCCTTTTCGGGCGGTGTGGACAGCAGCCTGATTCTCAAGCTGGCGTGTGATACGGCGAAGAAGACGGGAATGCCGGTTTATGCCGTGACATTTCACACCATGCTGCACCCAGCCTGTGATCTGGAGATCGCGGAGCGGGTGGCAAAGGAGCTGGGCGCGATCCATAAAATTATCCAGGTCAATGAGATGGAGCTGGAAGCCATCCGGACGAATCCGGTCAACCGCTGTTATATCTGCAAACACCACCTGTTCGCGACACTTCTGGATTTTGCAAAAGAAGAGGGGATTCCGTGCGTGATGGACGGAACCAATGAGAGCGATCTGCATGTGTACCGCCCGGGTATCCAGGCACTCCGTGAGCTGGGTGTCGTCAGTCCACTTGCACAGTGCGGACTGGAGAAAAAGGATGTCAAGGCATTTGCGGCTGACTTAGGAATTTCCGTTGCATCCCGTCCGTCCATGCCATGTATGGCGACCCGCCTTCCATATGGAACTTCCTTTGACATGGAAGTTTTGAAGCGGATTGAGAAAGGCGAAGATTATCTTCGAAGCGTGTTTGGCGGAAATGTGCGCCTGCGCCTGCATGGCGATATTGTCCGGATCGAGGTGGATGCGGATAAATTTGAAAAAGCGATTGCCGAGCGGGAGACGATCTGCAGGACATTAAAAGAAATGGGATTTCTGTACATTACACTCGATCTGGAAGGTTTCCGGTCGGGAAGTATGGATATAGTGGAGAAATTCAACGCGCTGGTCGGGAAATGAATGTAAAGGAGATGGAAATCCCATGCAAGAAGAATGTATTGTCTGTAAAGCACCTCTTATTTATCTGGAACAGGATGAATGGATGGAGTGCGAATTATGTCATAAAAAAGAATTGAGCAAGACCAGATGCCAGAACGGGCATTATGTTTGTAATGATTGTCATACGAAGGGACTGGACACCATTCTTTCCCTGTGTATAGACGAAACATCCAGAAATCCGATCGAGATTGTCCGGAAGATGATGGATGCATCGTTTTGCCATATGCATGGACCGGAGCATCATGTCATGGTGGGAGCGGCGCTGCTTACTGCATATAAAAATGCGGGAGGTGCTATTAATCTGCGGGAATCTGTGATGGAAATGCTGAACCGTGGGAAAGCCGTTCCAGGAGGAACCTGCGGATTCTGGGGTGCCTGCGGAGCGGGAATCAGCGCAGGTATGTTTGTATCTATCTTGTCTGGGGCGACGCCACTGACGGAGGAATCCTGGGGCCTTTCGAATCAGATGACATCAAAAGCACTGGAAGCGATTTCGCGCACCGGCGGTCCGAGGTGTTGTAAAAGAGATTCTTATCTGGCGATTCTGGCGGCGGTTGATTTTGTAAAAACGCATTTTGGAATCGAAATGGAATGCACAGAAGTCCAGTGTACGCATTATGCTCAGAACAATCAGTGTATTGGCAAGCGCTGTCCATTTTGGCGATTTGATGATAGTATTTGACTATAAATGGATAAACGGAGATAATAAAGCTGCGATATAATTAGATTGTGCGAGATGGGATTGCAGTTTGCATAATGTGTGAACTGTGATGAGAGAGCAATTTCTCGTGTAATAGGAAATTCCCTGGAATGCCCTATTACACAAAAAGGCACATCCTTTTTTACGTGGAAAAATCGGAATTGACCGAGCTCTTTGAGCGAGGGATACTTCTTGTCCGAAGGGCA